>ENA-UOJJ01001778-UOJJ01001778.1-human-gut-metagenome-genome-assembly--contig:-CS66-NODE-1778-length-30092-cov-13.323967_pt1 | contig 30092 bp, 25 predicted proteins | sample MGYA00242343_ERZ723890 | MGnify/ENA metagenome assembly ERZ723890
AGAATTATGTTGTATTGTTATTTGGTGAAGGGGAACGTATATGCCTAAGTTGTATTTAAAGGAAAAAACTTATAACATTAGAAAATGAATGTATAAGAAATAAATTAGCATATTTATAGAGCTATTAATTTTGAAGTTAAAAACTTGTATGTGTTTAATCAGTAGCTTACTTCCTTGAAGAATATATATATTTATCCTTTTTATAATGGGTTAAACAAATAATTATGCAAATTTTGTATGACGATATATGAAATATAGGTATTTTACATACATAGAACTGAGTGATATACTTTATTTATAAAATTACAGTTGAGATGCAGAGTTGATTGTTTGGAACAAATGTGGATGTTTATTAAATAATATATTACCTAAGTGATTAAAAGAGCAAATAGGAAGCATTAAAAGAAGCTTTTAAGAAAGGATGATAATTATTATGAAACAAGTATCTTGGCTTTGTTTTGGCATTGTATACAATGCCGATAGCTGTCATAGGAGCAATGAGAGCAGCCTACATAGGCACTGGTGGCAAATGTAGGTATTATAGGGTATGACAGAATACCGGTCAGTTTGGCTGCACAGCATTTTATCAACAAGTCAATACATAATACAAATAAATTGTCGGTAAATCATGTAAATGAAGATATTTTAAAAGAAAACAACATTAGTGAAAATAAGTTCTTTATAAATTAATACAGTGGATATAGATGTGTGAAGAAATATTAGGAGAAACACATCAAAGAATTTGTAATCAGGTTAGGATTGCAACAAATATAGGGGAATTAAATTATTGATTTTGTTAAAACTTGTTCTAAAAAATTGTGTTTCGGCACAGTTAAGTAGTATAGTAGCATTGTTTGGTGCTTATTAAATAGCGGCAAAGGGAAAAAAATTTATATCATTTAATAGGAGGAATGAGAAATGTTAGGAAATTTTGTTTATTGTAACCCAACTAAATTATATTTTGGAGATGATTCTTTACAGTATTTGAATAAAGAGCTTCCAAAGTACGGAAAAAATGTAGTATTAGTATATGGTGGGGGTTCAATTAAAAAGAATGGTATCTATGATGAGGTAATTGCTATTTTAAATGCAAATGGTAAGAATGTTGCAGAAATTTCGGGTGTAATGCCAAACCCTACGCTAGAGAAGTTATATGAAGGTATAGAGATTGCAAGAAAACATAATGCAGATTTGCTTTTAGCAGTAGGCGGCGGTTCTGTATGTGATTATTCAAAGGCAGTGTCTGTGTCTGTGAATTGTGAAGAAGATCCATGGGAGAAATACTATGTGAAATTTGAGGAGCCTGAATGCGATATAATTCCCGTAGGCTGTGTGCTTACTATGGTTGGAACAGGCTCTGAGATGAATGCAGGGGCGGTTATTACAAACCATGAGAGCAAAATGAAAATTGGGCATGTGTTTGAAGATGAGAAGATTATGCCTAAGTTTTCTATCTTAAATCCTAAGTATACACTGACACTTCCTCATTACCAGATGGTTTCGGGAATATATGATATTTTTAATCATATCTGTGAACAGTATTTTTCGGGAGATGATGATAATACTAGTGATTATATAAGCGAAGGATTGATGAAGTCTTTGATTAATTCAAGCCTTATTGCAAATAAAAATGCCCAGGACTATGAGGCGAGAAGCAACATTATGTGGACTGCGACATGGGCACTTAATACTCTTGTGGCAAAGGGAAAGTCAACTGACTGGATGGTTCATATGATTGGTCAGGCAGTAGGAGCTTATACAAATGCTACCCATGGAATGACCTTGGCAGCAGTTTCACTGCCATATTACAGATATATTATGCCTTACGGAATTAGTAAGTTCAGGAGATTTGCTGTTAATGTTTGGAATGTTGATACAGCAGGCAAAACAGATGAGCAAATTGCATTGGAAGGACTTGGCGCTATGGAAAATTGGATGAAGGAGCTTGGTCTTGTGATGAATATTACAGAGCTTGGAGCAAATGAGGATATGCTGGAGGGTATAGCGGATGCAACTATTATTCTTACCGATGGTTATAAGGTATTAGGTCATAATGAAATAGTAGATATTTTAAGGCAAAGTTTGTAATTCAATAATAAGCTGTTACTTGACAAAGGAGGTAAATATTATGAGTAAGAAATTAGTGTCATATTTCAGTATAAGCATAGTAACAGCAGGGTCGCAGAAGCATTGGTTCAGGCAGAATGCTGAACATCAGGATTTCAGAGATTGAATTAAAATCAGGGACTAATGATTTTGGTAAGTAAAAAATTTAGAAAAGTAATAGGAGGTCTTTCAAATGAAGAAATATATTTCAGCAATTTTGGCTGCTTCTATGGTTATATCAATGACAGCCTGTGGAGAAAATAATGCTGACTTACAGCGGACAGGGGAATATATTACAGAGAGCATTACAGAGAATTTTACAGAAACGGAAATAACAGAAAACCAAACAGATAGTACAGGAGAGGTTGAAACCGGCAAAAATGAAAAGGTCTTGATTGCGTATTTCTCTTATGGTGAAAATGCAGCTTTGCCTGATGGTGTTGATGCCTCCACATCAGCAAGTATAAACATACGCAATGGCAAAACAACAGGTAATACAGGCGTTATTGCGGATATGATTGCTGAGAAAACGGGTGGAGAGCTTTCCTCAATACTGACAGAGAAAAAATATCCTGCCGATTATAATGAGGTTGTTGAACAGGGAAAGGCAGAAAATCAAGCCGATATAAGACCCGAATTAATAAGTAAAATTGAAAATTTAGATGAATATGACACAATATTTATCGGCTTTCCTAACTGGTGGTATGATATGCCTATGGTAATGTACAGCTTCTTTGATGAATATGATTTTTCAGGCAAAACCATTATTCCTTTCTGTACCTCCGGGGGTAGTGGCTTTTCTAATTCAATTAGCACAATAAAGAGCCTTGAGCCAAATGCTGATGTTGTGGAGAATGGACTTTCTATCAGTGGTTCAAGGGTTGATGATGCACAGTCAGATGTAACCTCATGGTTAAGTGAGCTGGGATATTGATATGAAACCTAAATTTATAGTAAAAATTATAATTGATATTTTTATGAGTTTGGTTCTGCTTTTGCTTATGGCATTTCAGTTGACAGGACAAAAGGCACATGAATGGCTTGGAGCAGCAATGCTTATATTATTCCTGCTGCATAATTTTCTTAATATAAGGTGGTACAAAAATCTTTTTAAGGGTAAGTATACCATCATCAGAATTATAAAGACCTTTGTAAATATTGTCATGCTGATTGCTATGCTTGGTTCAATGCTTAGCGGGATTGCTATGTCAAGATATACTTTTGGTTTTATTGATTTAAGCTTTAGTGTGGTATTTGCCAGAAAAATTCATTTGATTTGTGTATATTGGTGCTTTGTGCTTATGAGTATTCATCTTGGTATGCACTGGGGAATTATATTGGCTATAATAAAAAAACTAAAGATAAACACTATGGCTTTCAAAATAATATCATTGGTTATTGCAATATACGGAGCTTATTCTTTTTATGACAATGGTATATTATCTTATATGTTTTTAAGGAATGAATTTGCATTTTTTGATTTTGAAAAAAGTTGTGCATTGGTTATAATTCAATATTTATCAATGATGGGATTATGGGTATTTATAACGCATTACGGAACTAAATTTATAAGTAATAAAGGAGAATGATTATGGAAGCTAAGGATTTTAAACAGATTTTTCCTGTTGGCGAAAGGAATGATGCTTTTGCAAAGTATTTTACAGGGCAGAGCTATTTAAAAATGCTTGCAACGCAAAAGGTTGGAGTAGCGAATGTTACATTTGAGCCGGGGTGCAGAAATAACTGGCATATTCATCATAAGGGCGGTCAGATACTTCTTTGCACAGCCGGAACAGGCTATTATCAGGAGTGGGGGAAAGAGCCGCAGAAACTTAATCCCGGAGATGTTGTAAATATTCCTCCTGAAATAAAGCATTGGCATGGAGCAAGTCCTGATAGTTGGTTTTCTCACATTGCAATAGAGGTGCCTGCCGAAGATAGTTCAAATGAATGGCTTGAGGCTGTTACTGATGAAGAATATAATAGGCTTGAATATTATGTTCAGTAATGAAGCACTCAAGAAGTTGATTATTCCCTTGGTAATTGAACAGACCCTTGCTATGCTTGTAGGCATTGCTGATACTATTATGGTATCCTGTGTGGGAGAGGCTGCCATATCAGGAGTTGCTCTTGTGGATATGATGAATTATCTTATTATGGTAATGTTGGCTGCCGTTGCAACAGGCGGTGCTGTTATTGTATCTCAGTATCTTGGCAGAAGGGAGTATGAAAAGGCAAGCATATCAGCAAGCCAGCTAATAACAATTTCTTCTGTTGTATCAATGCTTATTATGCTTGTTTGTCTGTTCCTGCACAGTGATATTATCAAAATATTATTTGGTGGTATTGCTGCTGATGTTGGGCTTGCATCAAATACATATTTTTTTATTACTGCTTTATCATTTCCCTTTCTTGGAGTCTATAACAGTGCTGCTGCTATTTATCGTTCAATGGGAAAAACGAATGTTACAATGTATATTGCCATATTTGAAAATATCCTAAATGTTTGTGGAAATGTCTTAGGCATATTTGTGTTTAAAGCAGGAGTTGCAGGTGTAGCAGTGCCTACCCTTGTATCAAGAATGGCGGCTGCAATAATTATGCTGTGGCTTGCACTGAACAAACAGAACATAGTTTACATAAGAGTTAGAAAAGTATTTTATTTTGATAAGGCAGTTGTTGGTAAAATACTTAAAATTGCTGTTCCAAACGGAATTGAAAATGGATTGTTTGCTTTAGGCAGAGTGCTGGTGACAAGTATTGTAGCTTTATTTGGCACAAGTCAGATTGCGGCAAACGGTGTGGCAAACAGTGTTGACCAGATTTCAATTATTGTAGTAAATGCTATAAATCTTGCGATTATTACGGTTGTGGGGCAGTGTATGGGTGCAGGTGAAATTGAACAGGCTGAAATGTACACTAAAAAATTAATGAAGGTGTCTTATATCTCGACAGGTGTGCTTGGGGTAATGGTATGTGCAATGCTTCCGTTAATACTTGGTTTGTATCAGCTTGAAGAGGATACCCGAAGTCTTAGTATTATTCTTATTATAATACATAATACACTTGCTTTTTTACTCCACCCGACTTCATTTAATCTTGCTAACAGCCTTAGGGCATCAGGTGATGTAAAAATTACTATGCTTGTTGGTATGGGCTCTATGTTTATATTCAGGCTTGGTGTTGCGTACATATTAGGAATAGTATGCGGATTTGGAGTAATTGGTGTCTGGATAGCGATGGGTGCAGACTGGCTTGCTCGTTCATTTGCATTTACAGTAAGATATAAAAGCGGCAGTTGGAAAAATATAAAGGTTATATAGTTTGCATTTATTATACGGTTATTGTATAATTATTGTATAACAATGCTTAGGAGGGATAAATTTGGACACAAGGGTGCTTAAATATTTTTTAACTGTTGCAAGAGAAGAAAATATAACAAAGGCAGCAGAAATTCTGCATATTACTCAGCCTACATTAAGCCGCCAGCTATTAAAGTTGGAGGAGGATTTGGGAACACAGCTTTTTATAAGAGGTAAGAAGGGCATATCACTTACAAATGAGGGAATGCTATTTAGAAGGAGAGCAAGTGAAATTGCAGAGCTTGCCGACAAGGCAGAAAGAGAGCTTTCTGAAAGTGAGCTGCTTATTGATGGTGAGATTACAATAGGCTGTGGTGAATCTGAATCGGTAAAAATAATACCAAAGCTATTTATGTCATTTAAAGAAAAATATCCTAATGTAGGGTTGGATTTATATACAGGAAATGCAGACCAAATAAAGCAGCGTATTGACAACGGCTTGACTGATATAGGTATTTTGCTTGAGCCTGTTGAAATTGAAAAATATAATTTTATACGCCTGAATGTATATGAAAAATGGGTAGTGGTAATGCGTGCCGACGATACTGTTACGGAAAAGGAATTTTTGACTATTGAGGATTTATGCAAGCTTCCTCTTATAATACCAAAAAGGCAGAGTATAAGAAATGAAGTTGAAAGCTGGTTTAGAGGACATATGGACAAGCTAAACATTGTAGCGTCAAGTAATCTATCTACAAATGCATCAATTCTTGTGGAACAGGGGCTGGGATATGCACTTATTATTGAGGGCTCTATGCCATTTTTGGATAAAACAAGGATTACATACAGACCCATATATCCTGAGAGAAAAACAACATCTGTATTGGTATGGAAAAAAAATCAGCCATTTGGATTGGCTGCAACAAAATTTTTGGAACATATCCAATGCAATTTAGGCATTGATAACAATGAAATATAAGTATTTTACATTTTTAATATTATGATTTATTATATAAGTGTAACGGGAAAGATATTCTCGCTGCACTTATTTTTTTACGAGGAGGTAATAGATATTGACAATAAAAGAATTAAGTGTGCGTTATAAGATTGATATTAATAAGCTGAAATTATTTGAAAAAGCCGGTCTTATAAAAGCATCTGATGAATTTGATGAAAGCGGTTTAAAACGCCTTAGCACATTGTGTGCTCTGTATGACAGCGGGCTTAGTACAAAAGATATAAAGAGCTTTTTAATACTGAACAATGAGCAAAAAACAGTTGAACAAATAAAGCTTTTAAGCTTGAGCCGACAAAATCTGCTTGATGAAATTCACAAAAAACAGAAAAGTCTTGATAGGTTGGATTATATTATTTACGAAATAAAAAATAAAAACCAACCAATTTCTTAATAAGGAGGTTAGTATTATGAAATACATAAAATTAGGAAATACAAATATCGAGGTTTCAAAGATTTGTGTTGGTTGTATGAGTTTTGGTAAAGCAGGGACACTTCATGATTGGACTTTGAATGAGCTGCAAAGTGAAAAAGTAATCAGGCATGCACTTAATCTTGGAATAAATTTTTTTGATACAGCAAATGGCTATTCTAACGGAACAAGTGAGGAATATTTGGGAAAGGCTATAAAAAATAATATAGCAAGGGATAAGGTAGTTATTGCATCTAAGGTTTATTTTAATGAAGGGCGTCTGTCAAGAAAAGCAATTTTAAGAGAGATTGACGGAACGCTTAGAAGACTTGGAACAGATTATCTGGATTTATATATTATTCACAGATTTGATTATGATACTCCTATTGAAGAAACCATGGAAGCATTACATGACTTGGTCAAGATGGGAAAAGTACGAGCCTTAGGTGCATCGGCTATGTATGGTTACCAGTTTTACAATATGCAGATGGCGGCAAGGGAGTATGGCTTTACACCGTTTTCTGTTATGGAAAATCATTATAACCTGCTTTATCGGGAAGATGAACGAGAGTTAATTCCTATTTGTAAACAAATGAATGTTTCCCTGATGCCTTATAGTCCGCTTGCTGCGGGACATTTGGCAAGAACAGAGTGGAAATCAAATTCACTTAGAGGGAAAACTGACCGTACAGCCATGGGTAAATATGACAAAATGGAGCAGCAGGATATACATATAGTAAAGCGTGTTCAGAAGCTGTCAGAAAAGTATAACTGTAAGATGTCTCAGATTGCTATTGCATGGCAATGGGAAAAGGGAGTTGCATCCCCTATTATTGGAGCGACAAAAGCAGAGTACTTTGACGATGCAGTGGGTGCATTAGATTTACGGCTTACAGCAGAAGATATGGAATACTTAGAAGAACTTTATGTTCCGCATCCTATTGTGGGGGCGATTGATAAAAATCCTGAACAGGGTGTAATGCTGTTGGATGAAAAGAAATAAAAACAGTTTATATATAGGCTGTTTCTTCTGTATGGAAAATATAAAAATGAATTAATAATAACTATGTTTAAGGAGTGGTACTATGAAAAAATATTTAGCTTTAGCGTTAACCTGTGTCAGCTTATTTGCAAACAGCTTTACATGTTTTGGTGCAGATAATCTTACAGTATCAAATTATAAAGGAGATAATAATATGACTGAAATTGAAACTATGATTAATAATTACGGTGATGAGTATATTGACAAAAACCTTGATAAAAAAACACAGCAGCTTTTAATATTATCTACACTGACTGCAACAGCGGCTTATCCACAGGTTAAGTCACAGACAGCAGCGGCTCTTGATAACGGATTAAGCGCAGAAGAAATACAGGAGACTATTTATCACGCAGCACCTTACTGTGGCTATACAAAGGCAATTAATGCAATAACTGCTGCAAATGAGGTGTTTGAGGAGAGAAAAATAGAGCTTCCAAAATCTCAGTCAACTGTTACCGATGAAACGAGGTATGAAAAAGGTCTTGAGGTTCAGCGTTCTATTTTTGGTCCTCAAATTGGTACAATTACCGATGATATGACTGACGACCAAAAGGTTATAACAAGATACCTTTCTGAAATATGCTTTGGTGATTTTTATACAAGAGGTACTCTTGATGTAAAGCAGAGAGAGTTAATCACACTTTCTGTTTTAACCGCAAATGGCGGATGTGAAGCACAGATTGCGGCTCATACAAACGGAAATCTATCTGTGGGAAATACACAGGATGAAATTTTATCAGCTATTTTGCTTTGTGTACCATACAATGGTTTTCCAAGAACATTAAATGCAATTAATGCTGTAAAATCTGCATTTCCAAATGAGTGATAAGTTTGAAAAATGCGTTGGTTATTAATTTGTTTTAAATTCGGATACTTCAAATACTAGGAGGAAATTTTTATGCGCAAATTTTTTGGTTTAATAATATTAACGTTTGTATTTATGTTTACATTTGCAGTCTTTACCTATTCTGCTGATAATAAAACAATTGTTATGCAGATTGACAATCCGCAGATTACGGTTGACGGAGCTTATAAAAGTATTGATGAAAATGGTACAGTTCCGTTCATAATTAATAACAGAACTTTTATACCTGTGAGAGCTTTAATTGAAAATCTTGGAGGTAATGCACAGTGGGATAATGTAACTAAAACTGCCGTTTTAACTTATGGTGATGATGAAATAAGGCTTACGGTTGACAGCAATACTGCCTACTATAATGGAAATATTGCTGAACTTGATGCACCCCCTGTAATTGTGAATGCAAGAACAATGCTCCCGGTAAGATTTATTGCTGAAAGCTTTGGGTTTGTAGTAGATTGGGATAATGATAGCAGAACAATTAGCATTACAGAACAGGTTGCGGAGGCATCAACAGAATTAACAACAGTGCTACTTGAAGAAACTACAACGATTACTCAAACAGAAACTGAGGAGGTTTCAGATAATCCAAAAGTGCTGGTGGCTTATTTTTCCTGTACAGGTAATACCGAGGAAGTGGCAGAAAAGGCAGCACAAGCAACAAATGCTGATATTTATAAAATCGAGGCTAAAGAACCATATACTGATGATGATTTGAATTATAATAATGATAGCTGCAGAGCGAACCGAGAGCAGAATGACTCTGCTGCAAGACCTGAAATAGATGGTATTGTTGAAAATATGGATGATTACGATATTGTATATATCGGCTATCCTATTTGGTGGGGAGATTGTCCGAAAATAATTTATACATTTATGGAAAGCTATGATTTTTCAAATAAAACGGTAATTCCTTTCTGTACCTCCGGTGGCAGTGGAATAGGAAATAGTGAGAACACGCTTAAATCTGCATTTAAAGCAAATTGGCTAAGTGGCAGAAGATTTAATGTAAATGTATCCGAGGAAGAAGTTAAAGAATGGATTGATGGATTGAATAAGTAATAGGAATAAATTTTTTCATATTAGATTAAAAACGATTTAAGTAAAAAGTGGAGATATTATCTATTGTTTTTTCTTTTTACTATTTCCCCCTGTTTATAAAATAATATCTCCATTTTTTATATAGCAGATTGTTTATTTTATATGGCAGCAATATGTTAAAGAAGAAGTTTCACTGTTTTACTTTTGCTATAGTAAAGATACAGGAGAGTGTGTATGAAAGATAAAATATAAATTAGCAAACTGTAAATAAATAAAAAAGAATAGGAACTATAATACTCAAAAAAGTGTAATGCAATTTATCAAAAAGTGGTTTTGCAATACACTTTTTTTGTGCCTAAAAAAGTTCAATTTTCCTTTCCGATTTTGTATGTCCTAAATTGTTTTAGTTATTTTAGGTCTAACTTTTGCGGGTCAGTTCATAAATAAAGTGTAACCAATCATTTACACTTTAACAATGTATATTTTAAAGTTTGTTATTATTCTTGATTAATTTTATTTATTGTTGTATAATAAAGTGATTTATTATGTAATGTGAGGGCTTATTATGGACTTTATTAAAAGTAAAGACTTAAAATATGAATATACGAGATTTGATGATGAAACAAATAAAAAGGAAGTTATTGAAGCTCTCAAGGGTGTGGATATTACTGTTAAAAAGGGTGAATTTGTTTCAATACTTGGACACAATGGTTCAGGCAAGTCAACATTTGCAAAGCTTGTAAACGGTCTTAATATGCTTACAGGCGGTACATTATATGTTAAGAATTTTGACGCATCTAATGACGAAAATATATGGGATATAAGACAAAGTGTAGGTATGGTATTCCAAAATCCTGACAATCAGATTATTGCTACTGTTGTTGAGGAGGATGTTGCTTTTGGGCCTGAAAATATTGGTATGCCGTCTGAGGAAATTGTAAAAAATGTAGATATTGCACTTAAATCCGTAAGTATGGAAGAATTCAGAAAGGCTGCACCGGCTTATCTTTCAGGAGGTCAGAAGCAAAGAGTTGCTATAGCAGGAATTCTTGCTATGAAGCCTGAATGTATAGTACTTGATGAACCTACAGCAATGCTTGACCCTTTAGGGAGAAAAGAGGTAATGGATACAATAACAAGGCTTAATGAAGAAGAAGGCATTACTATTGTGCTTATTACTCATTATATGGAAGAGGCTGCATTAAGCAACAGAATTATTATTGTAAATGATGGTAAAATTGCGGCTGAGGGGACTCCGAGAGAAATCTTTAAAAATGTAGAAAAAATGAGGAAGCTTTATCTTGATGTACCACAGATAACAGAACTTGCTTATTTAATTAACAAGAAGAATAATAAAATGCCTGATGATATTTTAAGCATTGATGAGTTTGTAAATAAGGTTCAGGAAATTGGTATCAAGCAGGATTTCGCATATAAAAAGAAGGACAACAGGGTTGATGAAAATAAAGAGCCTATACTTGAAATTAAAAACCTGACTCATATTTATGGGGAGGAAACAGCCTTTGAAAAGGTTGCATTGAAAAATGTAAGTCTTACAATTAACAAAGGTGATTTTATTGGATTAATTGGTCATACAGGTTCAGGGAAGTCTACACTTATTCAGCATCTAAATGCACTTGTTAAGGGCAATGAGGGCAGTGTTTACTTTAAAGGTAATGATATAAATGCTGATAAAAGTAAGCTGAAGGAAATAAGGCAAAAAATAGGTCTTGTATTTCAATATCCTGAACATCAGATATTTGAAAGTACTATATATGATGAGGTTGCTTTTGGTCCTAAAAACTGCGGATTAAACGGTGACGAGCTGGATAAGCGAATTAAAGAAGCTTTAAGCTTTGTAGGTATGGATGCAAGCTATTATAAAAAATCTCCCTTTGATTTGTCAGGCGGTCAGAAGCGCAGGGTTGCCATTGCAAGTGTACTTGCTATGAATCCTGAAATTCTTATATTGGACGAGCCTATGGCAGGACTTGATCCATATGGCAGGGATGAAATACTTGGAAACATTAAAAAAATGCATGATGATTTGGGTATAACAATTATACTGGTGTCCCATTCAATGGAGGATATATCAAGTATTGCCGATAAAATAATTGTTATGAACAAAGGCGAGCTGGCAATGTATGATACTGTTGATAATGTATTTAACAGGACTGACGAGCTGAAACAGATGGGGCTTAATGCTCCGCAGATGACTCTGCTGTTTACAAGGCTCAGAGAGTTTGGAATTGATGTGCCCGCTAATATATATGATGTAAAGGAAGGGGCAGAAATACTGATTTCTGCTTTAAGGAAATAAAAATGAATTTGACAATAGGACAATATTATCCTACGGATTCTGTAATTCACAGACTTGATGCTAGAACTAAAATACTGTCTACATTTATATATATTGTAGCTGTATTTTGTGCAAAGGGCATAGTTGGATATGTATTGAGTGCTGCATTGCTTATACTTATGATCCGACTTAGCAATGTTCCTTTTAAGCTAATGATTGGCGGTTTAAAAAGTATTATTGCCATTATTTTATTTACTGTTGTGCTTAATGTGTTTTTTGTAAGAACAGGAAGGGAATTATTTGATTTTGGAATAATACACATAACTACAGATGGAGTGAAGATATCGATAAGACTTTGTATAAGGCTTGTTATGCTTATTTTAGGTTCTTCCGTACTTACTCTTGTTACATCGCCTATTTCACTTACTGAGGGTATTGAGGCATTGTTAAAGCCCTTTAAAAAAATTGGTGTGCCTGCTCATGAAATAGCTATGATGATGTCTATTGCTCTAAGATTTATACCAACTCTTGTAGATGAGCTTGATAAAATTAAAAAAGCACAAATGGCAAGAGGTGCTGATTTTGATACCGGTGGGCTTATGGCAAAGGCTAAGTCAATGATTCCTTTGCTTGTGCCGTTATTTGTATCAGCTTTCAGACGAGCTGATGAGCTTGCAATGGCTATGGAGGCAAGGTGTTATCGTGGGGATGTAAACAGAACTAAAATGAAAAAGCTTGAGTATGGCAAAAATGATTATATTGCATATTCTGTTGTAATTTGTGTAACATTTTTAGTTATTTTATCCAGAATTGTTTTAGGAGCATAATTATGAAGGTTTTACTTACGGTTGCCTATGATGGCAGCGGCTATTACGGCTGGCAGATACAAAAGGATTTTATAACAGTGCAGCAAAAAGTGGAAGAAGCATTATCAGCTCTTTTAAGAAAAAAGGTAGAGGTAAGGGGTGCTTCGAGAACTGATACAGGTGTACATGCTATGGCACAGGGTGTTGTATTTAATGAAGAAATGACTATTCCTATAGAAAAGCTGCCTTATGCCGTAAATTCTTTTTTGCCTGATGACATTGTAGTTACAAATGCAAGAGAGGTAAGTGAGAAGTTTCATCCGCAATATAGTGTGATTGATAAAACATATGAATACAAAATATTAAATGCTGAATTTAGAAATCCAAAGCTTAACAGGTATACTGATTTTGTCAGAGGCAAGCTTGACATATATAAAATGCAGGAGGCTTGTCAATATTTTATAGGTGAGCATAATTTTAAGGCTTTTTGTGCAAGCGGTTCAACTGCCAAGACCACTGTAAGGACCATATACAGTCTTGAAGTTGAAAAGAGCGGAGATATTATTTGTATAAGGATTAAGGGCAGCGGATTTTTATACAATATGGTGCGAATAATTGCAGGAACTCTTGTTTATGTAGGGAAGGGTAAAATTAAACCCTGTGAAATTACTGATATTATTAAATCAGGCGAAAGAACAAGGGCAGGCAAAACATTGGCTCCAAACGGATTAACATTAATGGAGGTACACTATGGCGAATAACAAAAGAAAAAGAAAAAGGAAAAGTATTTTTCCTGTTGTATTACTAATCATACTTATAGTAATTGGGGTTATATTAACGGTAACTGTAACAAAAATGATATCAACTGATATGGATGCAGGAAATTCGGGTGAAATTATTTCTGTTGAAATTCCTGAAGGCTCAAATGTAAATGACATAGCAGGAATTTTAGCACAAAACAATGTTATTGACAGTGCAGCTCATTTTAAATTGTTATGTAAACTTAATAATGAGGGAAGCGAATTTAAGTTTGGCAGCTATAATTTTGAGGGTGGTTCTGATTTTTTTACTATTGTAGAAAAGCTTAACAGTGGTGATGCTGAGGATAAGTCGATACATATTACTGTTAAAGAGGGTATGTGGCTTAGCGAAATAGCTGAACTGGTGGAAAAAGAAGGGCTTTGCAATGTTGATCAGTTTATGGAGGCAGCAAACAGCAGAGAATATGGCTATGACTTTATAAAGGATATTCCTGACAGAGAAAACCTTTTAGAGGGTTATCTATATCCTGAAACATACTACTTTATGCCTGACACAAAACCTCATGATATTGTAGATACAATGCTTAATCAGTTTGATAAGGTGTGTACTGAAAATGATATTTATTCAAAGGTTAGTAAAACTGATAAAAGCCTTGATGAAATTGTTACAATTGCATCTCTTATAGAATCTGAAGTAAAATATGATGAGGAAAGACCTGTTGTAGCGTCTGTAATTTACAACAGACTTAAAGAGAATATGAAGCTGCAGATAGATGCTTCTGTAATATACTCCTTAGGGGAAAGAGTAAGCAGGGTTTATTATTCAGATTTGGAAAATGAAAATGAGCATAATACTTATTATGTTAAGGGATTACCGGTCGGTCCTATTTGTTCACCCAGAGCTGCGTCTGTATTAGCGGCAGTGGAGCCTGCTGATACTGATTATTTATATTATGTAGTGGAAAATCAGGAAACGGGCAAGCATTATTTTACTGCGGATTATGATGACTTTTTAAATGCAAGCGAGAAGTATAAGAGTACATTAGAGTAATTGGGTGATAACAATGAGTTTAGTAGATAATTATATTGCAGAATATATTGATAATATTCAGACGGACTGCGAGGGTGAACTTGGTGAACTTCAAAGATGGGCTTATGAGCAGGGTTTGCCAATAATCCCTAAGGAAGTTGTTAAGCTTTTAGGCTTTGTTCTTGGAATAAAAAAGCCTAAGGCTATACTTGAAATTGGTATGGCTGTTGGTTTTTCGGCAAGTTTTATGTCCCGGTTTCTGCCGGAGGATGGGTATATTAAAACTATTGACAGATATCCTTTTATGATAGAGAGGGCAAAGGAAAACTTTGAAAGGTTTAATCTTAATGATAAAATAACAATTTTAGAAGGGGATGCTAACGATATTCTTCCTGCAATGGAGGAAAAGTTTGATTTTGTTTTTATGGATGCCGCAAAGGGACAATATATTACAATATTGCCTGAGGTTTTAAGGCTTACAAAGGTGGGCGGTGTGATTATGGCCGATGATATTTTACAGGAGGGTAGAGTTGCACAGGACTATTTTGAAATTCCTAAAAGACAGAGAACAATTCATAAGAGATTAAATGAGTTTTTACAGGAAATTACCCATAATAAAAAGCTGAGGACATCAATATTGACTATAGGTGACGGTGTTGCTCTTATAGAAAAGCTGGAGGATTGATACCATGAAGAAGAAAATTGAATTACTTGCTCCGGCAGGAGATTTGGAAAAGTTGAAAATTGCTGTTTTATATGGCGCCGATGCAGTTTATCTGGGAGGTACAAGCTTTGGTTTAAGAGCTAAGGCTAAAAATTTTGATTATGAACAGATGAAGGAGGGTGTTGAATTTGCTCATACCCATGGTGTAAAGGTTTATGTAACCTGCAATATTTTTGCTCATAATGAGGATTTTAAGGAGCTGCCAACCTATTTAAAGGAGCTTGAGGAAATAGGTGTTGATGCAATATTAGTTGCTGACCCCGGAGTTTTTGCTGTTGCAAGGGAGACGGTACCTGATATGGATATTCATATCAGTACACAGGCTAATAACACAAATTATCATACTGCTTTATTCTGGAAAAATCTTGGTGCTACAAGAATTGTGATGGCAAGAGAGCTTTCAATAAAGGAAATTAAGGACATATCTGAAAATATACCTGAGGATTTGGAAATTGAGGCTTTTGTTCACGGTGCTATGTGTATAAGTTACAGTGGAAGGTGTCTTTTAAGCAATTATTTAAGCGGCAGAGATGCTAACAAAGGTGCCTGTTCACATCCATGCAGATGGCAGTATTATGTAACGGAAAAGACAAGACCTAATGAATATATGCCTATAGTTGAGGATGACAGAGGTACTTATATTTTTAATTCTAAGGACTTGTGTATGATAGAGCACATTCCTGAGCTTGTCGATGCAGGCATTATGAGTCTTAAAATAGAGGGCAGAATTAAAACCTGTTTTTATGTTGGTACTGTAATAAGAGCCTACAGAGAAGCTATTGATGATTATTTAAAGGACCCTGCTCTTTATGAAAGTAAAAAGGAATATTACCTTCAGGAATCGGCTAAGGCAAGCTATAGAGGTTTTACAACAGGATTTTATTATGGTAAGCCTAATCAGGAGGAGCAGATTTATACTACAAGCTCATATATCAGAACTTATGATTTTATAGGTATGGTTCTTGATTATGACCCTGAAAGCGGTTTTGCAACCATTGAACAGAGAAATAAGTTTGTTGTTGGGGATAAGGTGGAATTTTTAAGACATAATGGTGCTGTTTTTGAAATGACTATTGAGGAAATGTATGATGATAATGGTGAAAGAATAACAGAAGCACCTCATCCGCAGCAAATAGTTAAGCTGAAAGTAGCTGATTTTGTTGAAGAATTTGATATGATGAGGAAGGAAGCAGAAAATCCCGTAACTTTGGAATAGGTAATTGAAAAATATAAGGTATTGTGTTATAATAAAAAAAATGTATATTTAGGAGGTATTTTTAATGTTAAAAAAGATTTTGGCGGGTGTAATTGCAGCGGTAATGACATTCTCAATGCCAATTATAAGCTTTGGACAGGAAACTGTTGAAATTGACTGTGAATTGAGTAACAGTGAGGTTGAAGTTGGTGACGTTTTTTATGCCGATTTTAAAATTACGGATAATCCTACAGGATATAACAATATGCAGTGTTTTATAAACTTTGATGCTTCAAAGCTTAGAGCAATGGAATGTGAAGTTGATGATATACCCAATAATTTAATTATTTATACGGACTCTAAAGGGGTTAATTATTCATTATTTTCATTTGTAAATGTAAATAGCAGAGTTAATTTTGTTCCAAAGTCAGGTGATCAAGATTATTTGGGAATGGCAGACAGCAAAACAAAAGCAGGTGATTTAGGAAGAATTAAGCTTGCAAATCTCCTCAATGACAGTGTTGATGGTGTACCTGTAAACTATACGGGAACAGGTATATTACTTAGAATGAAATTTAAAGCTATTGCCAGTGGTACATCTGAGATAACAATGACAGAGGTATTAGGTGGCTATACTGATAAACAGGGACCACATAAACTTGCATTTAATGTAAACAACAACAGTGTTACTATTGCCGGTGGTGATACTGAAACGACAACTTCCAAGCCTGACACTACAGAAGTAACAACTGCTTCATCAGGCAATAACAGTTCAAGCAGCTCAGGCGGTTCATCAAGCGGTACTGCTGCAACAACTACAACGGAGGCTTATGTTGAGGCGACTACAAGTACTGTTATTGGCGGAAGTGATAATGAGACGGATATTAGTGTTATTTCATTTACTGATGTTGAGAAAGAATTTTGGGCTCATGATTTCATTATCGGATTAGCTACAAAGGGCGTAGTTAACGGTTATCCTGATGGCAGTTTCAGACCACAGAATAATGTTACAAGAGCTGATTTCTTAATTATGCTGCTAAGAAGTTTGGGTTATGATACTTATAATGAAATAGCTTACAAAGATAATTTTACAGATGTTGAAGCAGGCGCTTATTATGCGACAGCCTGCGGTATGGCTAAACAATTGGGTATTGCTACCGGTAATCCTGACGGTACATTTGCTCCGGCAAGCTATATTACCAGACAGGATATGATGATTTTAGCTAAAAAGGCTCTTGAAAACAAGCTTGGCAGTGAAATAACAGGAAATACTGATGTTCTGAACAAGTTTAATGATAAGGCTGAAATTTCAGCTTATGCTGTTGAGAGTTTAGCGGCTATGGTTGACGCAGGCATTGTAAATGGTAAAGGTGAAAATATTGCACCTAAGGATAATACTACAAGAGCTGAGTCTGCAACTATTATTTCGATGATTATGGATTATATTAATAAGTAGCTTACAATGGTGTAATTGATGAAAATTTTCATTAGTTACACCATTTTTTTGATATTTTTTAGATATATAACTTACAACTTATAGATGATTTGTTGATTATGTTTAAAAATTATATTTTGAAGTATACATTTTTAACAAAAAAATATTAAATTTTGTTAAATTGTGCTAGATTTCAGAAATATTACAAATGGTTTTTTTGGTTGTTTTTTTTCGTAAATGGTAGTATAATGCCATTGTAGATAAATTAACAAAGTTTGTCTGATGAAATCACTGCTATAGTTTTCTTTAGAAAATGGGGTGTGTGTTATGAGTAAATATGAGAAAGAATTTAAAAGTGTAATAGAAGGTGGAGCTAAGGCTCTTAAAAATAATGTAGAAAATTTAACAGATAGAATGGCTCTTGATCCTATATTTAAGATGGATAAGGAGGACTTGAAAATTTATGCAAAGTGTAACAGTATGCTTTTTGACTTTTCAGGCTATACAAAATTTAATTATGCATTAAAGGCAATTGATGCCTGTGAAAAATACTTAGCTATTGATATTGCTGACGAGGAAATGCAAAGGGCATATATTAATATGCTTGAAAATATTGGCAATATTGAAGGAGCATACATTTGTGTTAAGGCTTGGCTTAACAATGCAGTTACAAAGAATACTGCAGAAGCCTTTCTTGGTAATGGTATAAATAGATACGGCGAATATATGACTACTGAGGAAAGAGAAAAATTTGACTATCTTTATAGTGATGTATCTTGTGCATATTAATATTAATGGCAGTGAACAGAAATGCCCGAATTTTTTATAAATTCGGGCATTTTTTAGTATAGTAAAAGCGGAAATATAAAACTTTTAAATAAAGTTTTATATTTCCGCTTTTTTATAATGTTTAAATTAATTTATACAGTTTATAATCTTTTTTGAATATAATAATACTAAATTTGTCGAATTAAAATAGTTAAATCTGATTTAAATTATTGCAAAATATGATATAATAATTTTATAACAATTTGTAGAAAGGGGGCTTGTTTTTAAGTCAAAGTCAGTAAATTATTTGTATGATGTCTGTATGTTATTAGGTATTTTAAAAACAAAATTCATTTATAACACAGACAATTAAAAGTGGTTTTATTTAATTAATAATCAGATGGGAGGAATATGTTTTGAATAAAAGATTATTAAGTTTATTTTTATCATTTGTAATGGTATTTTCTTGTATGACTTTAATGCATAGTCAGGAAGCATTTGCTGATGCACCGACTATTTATATTGTAGGTGACTCAACAGGCTGCCATTACAGTGAAACAACTGATGCAAGTTATTATTACAAAAGAGTTGGCTTTGGTGATAAGCTTGCAGATTATTTAACAAGAGGAGCAACAGTGGAAAATCTTGCTTTATCCGGAAGAAGCTCCAAGAGTTTTACAAGTGAGAGTAACTATCAGACACTATTGAATAATATTGGTTCAGGTGATATTCTTATAATTGCTTTTGGACATAATGACGAAAAGGTTGAGGATGCCACTTTGGGAACTGAGCCTTTAGGAGATAAGAATACAGTGGGCTCTTTCAAGAACTCATTATATACAAATTATATTAAGGTAGCACAGGATAAAGGCGCAACTCCTGTTTTATGTTCACCTATTGTAAGACTTCCAAAAGGCACAGCGTGGACTGACAAGGATTTACATAAGGTAAATGGCGGGGATTATGCAAATTGTGCAAGTGAACTTGCAAGTGAGCTTGGTATAGATTTTATTGACCTTACTGCATTAACTAAGGCTAAGTATGATGAGGTTGGATTTACAGAGGCTGCTAATTTCCATGCACATCCAAATGAAGCAAGTATTGATAATACTCACTTAAACAATTATGGTGCAAAAATGGTAGCATATTTAATTGCTACAGCGGCAACCGGTGTATTGAAGTCATATGTAGTTACTTCGCCTGAGGCACCTGTTAAGGCAGATGAATTAGTTGTTAATCCCGGATATGCCGCACCACCTGAGGGGGATTTAACAGGTGATGATTTAAACAGTAGTTTATGGACTACTACATCTCCATGGTATGGTTCTGCTTTTGGTGTAATCGGAGGAAATCCAAATACAACTAATTTTGACATAAGTGAAAGCGGCAGTGCTGTTCACGTAAGTGCTGCAAATAATAAGGGTAAGATTTCATCAACAGCTGATGGACTTGCAATGTATTATCAGCCTGTTTCAGCAAATGAAAATTTCCAGATATATGCAACTGCACATATTAACAGTATTGATAATACGAGTGACCAGGTTGGTTTTGGTGCTATTATGGCTGACAGTATCAAGGTGGATACCCGAGATGATACATTTAATATTAAGAATTACGTTGCAGCATCACCATTATATATGTCTAAGGGGGCAGTTGGCGGTTTTGCTAAAATTGACAGTACAATTGTAAAGGGTCCTGCTCTTTCAGAAGTACCGCAGGCAGGCGATGATGTTAATGTAAGTATCGTTAAAAACGGAACAAAGTATACTGTTACTTATGGAAACAGTGTTTCAACATATGAGCTTACAGAAACACAGATGCAGGGTATTATGTATGTAGGTTTGTTTGCTGCGAGAAATGCAGATATTACATTCAGCAATATTATATATAATAATGAGGTTGTTGAAGGTGAAATTCCTACTCAGGGTACAACTTCAGAGTATTCAACAGAAACAACTACAATTGATACATCTGATATTAATTCATTTACATTCTGGGCTGAAGATAATGTTAATGCTGATGGCAAGTTATCAACAGGTGATTATAACATTAGCGGTGCTAAAATCAGTGTAAGCGGTGCTTCACCTTTAGCTGCATATTCAAACGGTAATTATGAAAATCATAAGGCTTACAGAATAGGTAAGTACAATGATACAGCTTATGAGGGCAGTGTAAGCTTTACACCTGCTGCAGATGGCTGGGCAACATTATATATGTATTTGCCAAGTGACAAGTCAATGTATCTTTCCGAAACAGGAATAGGCAGTACTGCTTCAGATAAGCAGACAATAAGCGGAGAATCCCTCCCATATACTTTTTCCGTTACAGCAGGAAAGACCTACTATATGTCTACTGACAAGACAAATAATTTTGCAATAAGCGGTATCAGTTTTCTTAAAAAGGAAGAGGTAACTGTTTCAGGTAATATTACAGTAAACAGTGCTGACGGTAATACTATTGCCGATGGTTCTACACTTAAATTTACAAACAAAACTACAGGTGAAGAGGTTATTGTGGAGCTGGCTGTGGGAGCAGAAAGCTACACTGCTGTTTTAAATAAGGGATTTGATTATATTTGTACATTTGAGGGTACAGATACTCTTTTAATTAATACTGATGATGGAACTGCAACTGTATCAGCTGTAGAATCAAATAATACTTTAAATATTACTCTTACAGACGCACAGCCACAAGCTGTGACAGGTACTGTTTATGGTCCGGCAGGGACATCTACAACTGTTAAGTTAGGTAATAACACACCAATTGCAGTTACTATAGGTGCAAATGGTGAGGGCTATTATACAACAGCACTTAAACCAGGCAGATACAGTGTTGAGGTAGGAACAATTGAAGGCTATACACCTTCTGCTCTTTCTGCAGCAGAGCTTGTAGTAAGAGTTAACAGTGATGAAAACTATAAGAACATTTTATATACAAAGCCTGTTGCTGCTGCCACAGACTATGATGTATATGTAGACCAGGCCGGTACATATTATGCTGATAAGTCTAATGTGTATACAAGCTTAACTGATGCTATGGCTGCTATTGATGCAAGCAGCTTAACAGGAAGTGCTAATCAGAGATTTGTTGTTCATGTTGCTCCAGGTTTTTATGAGGAACAGTTCTTTGTAAACAGTGATTATGTTTCAATTATTGCAGACAGCAATGATGACAATATTGCTGATGGTGATGTTAATGTTTCATGGTATTATGGTATAGATTATATGTACTACAGCATTAATCCTGCTACAGGCTTCTACAGCAAAGAATATGCTGTTGACAAGCATACAAAGACTACTTGTGTTCAGAAGTGGGGTTCAACAATGATTGTTAAGGGCTCTAATTTCTATTCTGAAGGCATAGTATATCAGAACACATTTAATTTAGAGCTTAGGGATGCTGAACTTGCAGATGGTGTTGAAAATGATATGTCACCGGATAGTGCAGCCAATACAAGCTATGACAGAACACAGGAAAATGCAGACGTAAGATTAACAACAGCTACTGAGAGAGCAGCAGCCCTTGTTATAGATGGTCAGCAGGCTGAATTTTATAACTGTCAGTTCTTAGGAAGTCAGGATACAGTTTACACCGGTAATTATAATCATTATTTTAAGGATTGTTTATTAGCAGGTGAAACCGATTATATCTTTGGTAACGGAGGCACAACAATTTTTGATAATTGTGAGCTTCAGTGGATTGACTACCACTATGCAGCTGCAACAGATGCTGCTGTTAAGCAAAAGGCAGGCTATATAGCAGTTCCAAGAGGCAGCTATATTTTCAGAAATTGTGAAATAACTTCAAGCGGTCTTGGTAAAAATGTAACAACAGGTAATTCTGTAACAACGGCAGGATATTATGGCAGACCTTGGGGTGAAGCAGCATATGCCTTATTTATGAATTGTGAAACAAATGGACTTATTTTGGCAGATGGCTGGAAAGATATGAGTGGTGTTCAACCTTCACAGGTAGCTTTTAAGGAATATAACAATACTAATAATGGTACATTGTTCTATTCAAACCTTACAACTACAAGTCCTACAGTTCCGGATGGTACAAGCAGAGTTTTAACTGTGGAAGAGGCAGGGGAGCTTAGTGCAGAAAAGGATTGGAATATATTTGGTACATGGTGCCCTCAAAGCCATATCCCATATGTTGGAAATCCTAATATTTATAAATTTGATTTTACTAAAGGTAACATTACTTCACCTATAAGTGATGAATCAGGTGCTGCACAGCTTACATATAACGGTAGTATACAATATCATGGAACAACCTATGGAGCTAGAATGAGTAACGGTGCTGCAATTACAATTTATGCCGGCAGTAATTCTGAAAGCATGGATATTGCAGTAAACAGTTCATATAACGGAAACAGCGGAACTCTTGAGCTTTATAAAAATGATAGTACTATTCCTGAATTTTCAATATCTGTAGAAAATGCTGTTGATAATGAACAGAAAATATTTACTGTAACGAATGTTAATGCAGGCGATAGTTTTACTGTTAAATATGTGGGTTCTTCTGTATTCTATTGCGGTAGTGTAACAGTAACAAGTGAAAACGGTACACTTACAACTGCTCCGGTTACAAATACATATGAATTTGATTTTAAAACTGCTTCATCAGGACATACACAGGGCGAGTATGCTACAGGCAGTTTAAATGATAATAATGATGCTGCATCTATTATATTGGGAAACAATGTAAAGTATCATAGTACTCAGTATGGGTTTATGATTGGCAATGGTGCAGATATTAGTTTTGAGGTTGCAACTGCCGGAAAGGTTACTATTACAGTACCCAGCTCATATAGTACAAACAATGGAACAGTAGTTCTTCAGAAAAATGGAACAAACATTGTTTCTACTGAAACATTGTCAGGTGTTGGAGATGGTGTTATTATCGCTGATTTGGAACCAGGGACATATACTCTTATATATAATGTTACAGGTTCATTCTATACCACAGGCTTAACTATAGTTACAACCGGTGAGCTTAATTAATTTGCAATAAATACAGTTTAAAATTTAATTTTTAATTTTGGTCAAAAACAGTGAGTAAATATGCTCACTGTTTTTTATTTGCAATAAAAGACTTGTTTATAAAAAATACATTGGCTTTAATTTCAAGGTTTTCTTACAGCTTATGGGGTAATAATAGTATTGAATTAAATTATTATTGTTCCGGGGGATTGTATAATGGAAAAATTTGTAATAAAAGGCGGCAATAAAATAAATGGAAATATAAACATATCAGGCTCCAAAAATTCGGTTTTACCTATATTGGCAGCTACTCTTTTAATTTCTGACACCTGTATTATAAATAATGTTCCAAGATTAAGGGATGTTTATACAATGGTTGACCTTTTGAAATATTATGGGGCAGATGTAGAATTTAATGGCAGTATAAAAGTTAATTGCAGTAATATTGAAAACAAGGCACCTAGTGATAAGGTAAAGGATATAAGAGCCTCTTTCTTATTAGTAGGTGCTTTGCTTGGCAGATTTAAAAAGGTTTCAATGTTTATGCCGGGCGGATGTAATATTGGACAGCGTCCGGTTGATTTGCATTTGAAAGGGTTTAGTGTTTTGGGGGCAAATCAATGTCTTGAAGGTGGAATAATTGATATTTCTGCGCAATATCTTAATGGTGGGGAGGTTTATCTTGATTTTCCAAGTGTAGGTGCAACTGAAAATATAATTTTGGCTGCTGTAATGGCAAGGGGGAAAACCGTAATAAGTAATTGTGCTATTGAGCCTGAAATTATTGACTTGGCGGATTTTCTTAACAAAGCCGGTGCTAAGGTTACAGGTGCAGGCAGTGATACTATTATTGTTGAAGGGGTAGATTGCCTTTGTGGTGTTGAACATAAGATAATTCCGGACAGAATTGAGGCAGGAACATTTATGCTTGCCGTTGCAGGAACAGGCGGACAATGCAGAATTAATAATGTGATTACTGATCATATTAAGCCTGTAATACTCAAGCTTAAAGAGATGGAGGTAGATATTGAGGAAAGAGAAAATTCTATTATTGTTTCTGCTGACGGAAATGTTGTAAATACTGATATAAAAACAATGCCTTATCCGGGATTCCCTACAGATATGCAGGCACAGTTTACAGCTCTGATGTCAAAGGGAATCGGTACGGGAATTGTAAATGAAACTGTTTTTGAAAATCGATTTATGCATATAGGAGAGCTAATGAAAATGGGAGCTAATATAACGGTTGAGGGAAGAACAGCTGTAGTTAGAGGAGTTGAAACATTAGCCGGTGCGGAAGTTAAGGCTACTGATTTGAGAGCAGGAGCTGCACTTATTATATCTGCACTTGCAGCAGAGGGCACAACTGAAATCGGTAATATTCATTATATTGACAGAGGATATGAATTTATTGAAAATAAGTTATCTGATGTGGGATGTGACATAAAAAGGATAGATGCTGAGGAGTGATTTTTTGAAAAAATTGTTTTTTGTAAGTATAATAGTTACTTCTGTTTTTATACCTATTGCTATAAGTGAGGGACAGGTTATGCCTGTGTGCAGTATAGTTGAAGAAAAGACAGAAGATGTTAAAATTGATGAAAAATTAGAAAATTATGTAATAGGTGTGGTAGCAGGTGAAATGCCGATTAATTTTCCTCATGAGGCTTTAAAGGCACAGGCTGTTGCTGCCAGAACTTATGCTTTAAGGCAGATAAAGACAAATCCTGATATAGATTATGATGATATTGCGCAGGCTTATATCAGTATCGAAACAATGAAAAAACGTTGGGGAAATAATTTTGATGAAAATTACGAAAAAATAAGGACAAATGTATATGCTACTGCAGGTCAGATACTTGAGTATAATAATGAGCCGATTTTGGCAGCCTTTTGTTCAACTACAAACGGATATACTGAGGAATGCAGAAACGTATGGACTCAGGATTTGCCTTATTTGTCAAGCGTACGTTCGGAAGGGGATGAATACTCTCCTTATTTTAGTGACAGTGTTGTTTTGTCAAAATCAAGATTTAATGAAATTTTTGGAGGAACTGATACGAACATTGTTGAAAAAACAGAAGCAGGTTATGTAAAGAGTGTAAATATTAACGGAAAAAAATACAGCGGCAGCTATATAAGAAAGATTTTAGGGTTAAAATCTACTTCTTTTGATATTAATTGCAATAATGATAATATTATTATTTCAACTAAAGGTTATGGTCATGGGGTGGGAATGAGCCAGTATGGCGCCTGTTATATGGCCAATGGGGGAAAGAGTTATAAGGAAATTTTAGAGCATTACTATAAGGGTGCAATTCTTAAAAATTTATAAAATAATGTTATAAGTTGTTGTAAATTAACGGTTATTGTTATAGAATAGAAACAAAAAGGAGGTTTATATATGGAAAATGATAACCGCAACAATAATATAAATAATGAGGGGAAGTCAAACAAGGGAAATTCTGATTCAAAAATTTTTCTTAGAATACTTATTGTATCCCTTGGACTTACTTTTTTGTTTAATCTTGCTACAACAACTATGGCTTTAAGAACACAAAGCGAACTTAATTACAGCGAGTTTGTAAACTGGGTTGAACAGGATAAGGTAGAAAAGGTCGAATTCAGATCAGATAAACTTGTTGTTTATCCCTATGCTGACAAGCTCGGTGAAAATGATAAAAAACTTGTTGCAGGCAGTGATAAGTTTTATGTAGGCAGGGTAAGCTATGATGAGCTTGTTCCTATATTGAGAGAGCATAATGTTGAGTTCTATTCACCTATTCAGTATAATTCACCTATTATTTCTTTTTTTACAAGCTGGATTTTGCCCCTTATAATTATGTACTTGGGTTTTATGCTCATTATGAAGTTTACAATGGGTAAAATGGGCACAGGTGCTATGGGTAAATCAAATGCAAAGGTTTATATGGAAAAAGAAACAGGCGTTACATTTGCAGATGTTGCAGGTCAGGATGAGGCTAAGGAGTCTTTGAATGAAATTATAGATTTTCTGCATAATCCTAACAAATACAGAAAAATTGGTGCAAAACAGCCTAAAGGTGCTTTACTTGTAGGACCTCCGGGTACAGGAAAAACTCTTCTTGCAAGAGCTGTTGCCGGCGAGGCAAATGTAACATTTATGAGTCTTTCAGGTTCTGATTTTGAAGAAATGTTTGTTGGTGTAGGTGCTTCAAGAGTCCGTGAGCTGTTTAAGAGTGCCCAGGAAAATGCTCCATGTATAGTTTTTATTGATGAGCTGGATGCTGTTGGACAGAAAAGAGACAATCGTTTTGGCTCAAATGACCAGACTCTTAATCAGCTTTTATCTGAAATGGATGGTTTTGATTCTTCTAAGGGTGTTGTTATATTAGGTGCTACCAACAGACCTGAGGTATTGGACAAAGCTTTGTTAAGACCGGGTCGTTTTGACAGGAGAATTATTGTTGAAAATCCTGATTTAAAGGGAAGAATTGCTGTTTTGAAGGTTCATATTAAGGATGTAAAGCAGGGCTCTGATATTGATCTTGAAAAAATTGCACTTGCCACAAGCGGGGCGAGTGGTGCTGATCTTGCAAATATGGTTAATGAGGCAGCTCTTCGTGCTGTCAGACTTGGCAGAGATGTTATACTTCAGGAGGATTTAATGGAGTCTGTTGAGGTTGTAATTGCAGGTAAAGAGAAGAAAGACAGGATTATGTCAGATAGAGAAAAGAAGATTGTTGCCTTTCATGAGGTTGGACATGCTCTTGCTGCAGCCTTGCAGAAAAATGCGCAGCCTGTTCAGAAGATTACAATTATTCCGAGAACAATGGGCTCATTAGGTTATACTATGCAGATGCCTGAGGAAGAACGTTATCTTATGAGCAAGGACGAAATTATAGCAAAGATTGTAGTTTATCTTGCAGGCAGAAGTGCTGAAGAAATTGAATTTGGTTCTATAACTACAGGTGCAAGCAATGATATTGAAATGGCTACAAATTTAGCAAGAAATATGATTAGTCTTTATGGTATGAGTGAGAAATTTGATATGATGGCTCTTGAAAGTGTGCAGAATAAGTATCTCTCAGGGGATAAGGTTGCTGTAGTCGGTGAAAGTACTGTTGCTGAACTTGATCGTGAAGTTCTTGCTATTATTAAAGATTGTCATCAGAAAGCTAAAACAATGCTTATGGAAAATATAGAAGCATTGGAGGAAATAGCTATGTTCCTTTACGAAAGAGAAAATATTTCAGGTGAGGAATTTATGGAAATATTCAGAAAATATAATTCAGAGGAAGATTATAATGAGGTTGTTGATGAAAATAATTGATTCCATTCTTTCATTAATATATCCCAATCGTTGTATCAGCTGTAATGAAATTTTAAGTGTCGGACAAAAATGGCTATGTGAAAAATGTGCACCTGATTTTGAAAAAACAGAGAACAGAAGATGCAATATTTGCGGCAGAATAGTTTATCATAACGGAAATTGCAGAACCTGCAACAGTAATAAGCTTTATTTTGATAATGGATATTCTGTTTTTGAATATAAAGGAAGTGTTCGTGATGGAATAAGAAATTTTAAGTATAAAGGATTGTATAGCTATGGCAGATACTTTGGCAAAATTATGTCTGATTATGCAAAATGCAATATGGATATAAAATTTGATTATGTAACCGCTGTGCCCCTACACCGCAAGAGGTTAAGTGATAGGGGCTATAATCAATCCAAAATATTGGCTAAGCTTGTGGCTAAATCAATAAACGTTGAGTATAAGGATTTATTAATCAGAAAAGTAAACACTATACCTCTAAACAGTTTGGGAAGAAAGGAAAGAATGGAGAATATAAAAGGAGCCTTTGATCTTAATGTAAATGTATCTGTTGAAAATAAATATATACTTATTATAGATGATATTTATACTACAGGTTCCACTATAAATGAGTGTTGTAAAGTATTAAAGAAAAACCATGCAGCCATGGTTGAATTTTTTACATTAAGCTGTACAAGTGAAGATTAATCTTTAGTTATAGGAATTTTAAATTTATTTATTATGTTTTTATAACATTCTTCGCATATATCAAAGCTATGGTTTTCGTTGTCAAAGTCGCTGCCATACCCCCATTTTTTATTAACAGACAAGTAATCGGAGGTATATCCGTGATTATCTGTTGTAATTTCTTTGCCGCAGCAATTACATTTAACTTTACATACTTTTTCAACTACTATGGTTTTATTCTTATAGAATTTCATATATTAACCTCCTTTAGCTTTTTATTATTAATTTAATTATAAAACATTTATTTTGATTTGTATACTAGCAATTAATTGAAAGGTTGTGATAAAATGTCAAAATATAAGATAGATATGCATACACATACTATCTCAAGCGGACATGCCTATAGTACAATTACGGAAAATGCTCACTATGCTGCATCGATAGGAATAGAATATTTAGGTATGACTGACCATGCACCCGGTATGCCGGGTTCTTGCGGAGTTTTACATTTTCTTAATTTAAAAGTTGTTCCTGAGTACATTGAAGGGGTCAGGATTTTCAGAGGAATTGAATTTAATATTATGAATTATGATGGCAGGCTTGACAAATCAATAAGAAAGAAAATAATTAAAAGCTTTGATATTTCGATTGCAAGTTTACATTTACCTTGTATTAATCCGGGAACCGAAGAAGAAAATACTAATGCTTTGATAAATGCTATGAATAATCCCTTTATAAATATTATAGGACATCCGGGTGATCCAAGGTATCCTATAAATATTAAAAAAGTTGTGTCTGCGGCAAGAGATACGCAGACATTGCTGGAACTGAATAATTCATCTTTTAATCCGCAGAATGGCAGATCCGGCGGAGAGTCTATTGCATTGGATATATTGAGGGAGTGTAAAAGACAAGGGTTACCAATTATTTTAGGGAGTGACTCCCATTATCATACTTATATAGGTAATTTTGACAGATGTGATAAGCTGTTGGCTGAAGCTGAAATGCCAAGTGAGCTTGTAATTAATTATAGCACAAGTCAATTTGACGAGTTCATTAAATGTAAAAAAGAAAAATGCAAGAATTTGTAAATATATGTGTTGACAAATGATGTAGGCTGTGATAAACTATCGTTTGTTGATTATGAATGTGGTAAAATTAGTTTTTTGACAAATTTATATAATTTTATTGAAAAAATAGAATAAAGTTGTTGACAATAGTAAAAACTTATGTTATAATCAATTTTGCTGTAGATGGAAAATATAGCAATTTAAGAACTAAAAAAACTCACAAAAAAGAGTAAAAAAGTTCTTGACAAGAGCTAAGA
>ENA-UOJJ01001779-UOJJ01001779.1-human-gut-metagenome-genome-assembly--contig:-CS66-NODE-1779-length-30079-cov-4.995770_pt1 | contig 30079 bp, 21 predicted proteins | sample MGYA00242343_ERZ723890 | MGnify/ENA metagenome assembly ERZ723890
GGTACCGGAAGGAACTACACCGGATTACACAATGGGAAAAGAGCGTATAACCAACGCTCCAGCTAAGAAGGATACCAATAAATTTGGATTCTTCCATGGCGATCTCGTTACCTATGAGGTAACAGTGAAGAACACCGGAGATACAACCATTACCATGGACGTGGATGATGCATTTGAGATTCCGGAAAACTTCACAATACCGATGGTCAAAGCCGTACGCTTCTATGATACGAAGACCGGTTACCAGAACAGCGGCAAGGGTACAGTAAATGCGATTGACGGCTCAAAAGCAAATGTCACCATTCTGGCAGGCGGCCACGTCGTACTGACTTATGAGGCACAGGTGCTGGATAACGCAAAAGAATCCTTATCGGATGCAGCAAAAGACGATGGCAAGGGCTACTTGAATACCGCAACCATCACGAACGTCTTTGCAACGTACTATGAGTACAGTGGTGAAGACCATGACGGGGACGGCAAGGGAGATACCAAGACCGAAGTCAAAAAGCAGCTGGCAGATAAGAAGGATGACGCAAGCACCCCGGTACAGGAACCAAAACCGGAAGAACCTACTCCGTCCTATGTGATGAACAAAGAGCGTGTCTTACCGGCCCAGGAGAAAGACTGAACCGGAAAATTCGGTTTCAACCGCGGCGAGACTGTTACCTATGCTGTGCATGTAACAAACACCGGAGACCTTCCGCTAAAGATGTTTGTAACCGATGCATTTGCGGCAGAGGTAAGGAGCTACTTCGAAGACTTAAAGATCACCGCCATTGAGGGGGAGGACCTTTCCGGAACCATGAATGGCTTCGGCATCGGATACCAGACAGCGAAGATACGCATCATGCCAGGCCAGACAGCAACCGTAACCTATCAGGCAGTTGTCGCAGACAATGCGCCGGAGCGGTTATCTTTTACAGCCGCAGATGACGGAAACGGATATCTGAACACGGCAAAAACGTTTGAAGTCAAAGCTGAAAAGCCGGATGGAACAGAAGGAGATAAGACGGAGTATCCTGGCATCCCGGATAAAGAAAATGACGCGAATACTCCGGTACAGACTCCGGAAGAACCGCCGGTAACACCACCTCCGACACCGGATGAGCCGGAATACCCGGTCATCTGGCTGATGAAGACAAGTGTTAACGATCCGTCCCACATCTTACCTGGTGGTACTTTCCAGGTACTGGATGAGAATAAGAACCCGGTAACGGATATTCTGGATGGAACCGCTTTCGGAATCGGCTACAACTGGAATCAGTGGAGTGTTGTTCTGGAAGCAGGCAAGACTTACTACCTTCACGAGGTAACCCCTCCGGACGGATACCTTCCGACAGAAGACGTGAAGTTTACCGTAGGCTACTATGGAGACCGCGTGGAAGCTGTCATGAAGGATAAGCCGACAGACGTAGAATTCAAAAAAGTAGACCAGCAGACAAAGAAACCATTAGCCGGTGCAGTCCTTGCGGTTTACAAGGGACCCAAGAAGGCTCCTTATGCTGATTATGACGAAGCAGACAAAGTTGCAGAATGGACAACAGATGAAAGCGGTGAGTTTAAACTGACCGGCATCCTGAAGCCTGGCGCAACCTATACGCTTCACGAGGTACAGACCGTCGATGGCTATTATTACAGCTACGACATTGAGTTTATTGTCAATACGGACGGTTCCGAGCAGATCGTAGAGATGCAGAACCGTAAGATCATCGTGGAGACCCCGCCGGATGAACTCCCGCCGGATACCCCGACGCCGGAAGGCAGGGAGCCTGAGTACGAGATGAAGAAGGAAAGGGTAACCGAAGCACCGGAAAAGAAGGGCACAAACCAGTACGGATTCTTCCATGGAGACCGTGTCACTTACGACGTAACAATCAGAAACACTGGTGAAATCGCTTTAACCATGGATGTGGATGATACATTTGAGGTTAAAAAGAATTTTTCCACTCCGAAGGTACACGCTGTTAAATTCTATGGCAGCGCATCCGGAAGAGAAAATACTAATATGGGCACCCTGAACAGTGTGAACGGTTCCAAGGCTAACATCACGATCAAGGCCGGTGCTTATGCGGTTGTCACGTATGAAGCAGAAGTCCTCGAAAAGGCGGATGAGCTGTTATCCAGCAGCGCACCGGATGACGGATTAGGATACGTAAATACTGCTGCCATAACCAATGCAGTCGGAAAATACTATGAATATAGTGGCGAAGACGCAGACGGAGATGGCAAGGGCGATACCGTAAAGGAAATTACCGTAACCAAGAAAGACTATCCGGATAAGCTGGGTGATAAGTCTGATGACGCGAATACCCCGGTACAGACCCCGGATAAGGAAACTCCGACCCCGTCCTATGAGATGGATAAGGAGAGAAGAACGGAAGCCCCGGAAAAGGAAGATGAAAAGAAGTTTGGTTTCCACCGCGGCGATACCGTTGTTTATGACGTCACGATTGCCAATACCGGCGACCTGCCGTTAAAGATGTTCGTAACCGACGCATTTGTGGATGAAGTAAGCCAGTATTTTAAAGGCTTGAAGATTACCGCGATCGACGGCGAGGACATCTCCGAAGACGGAATGGGTATCGGTACGGACACTGCAAGGATCCGCATCATGCCGGGCAAGACAGCCATTGTAACTTATACGGCAGTTGTTGCAGATAACGCACCGGAAAGACTGTCTTTCCTGGCTTCTGATGATGGAAACGGATATCTGAATACCGCAAAGACCTACAACGTCAAGGCCGAAAAGCCGGACGGAAGCGAAGACAGCAACAAGGAGTATCCTGGCATCCCGGATAAGGAAGACGGTGGACATACCCCGGTACAGACTCCGGACAAACCTCCGGTCATCCCGCCGCCAGGCCCGAATGAACCGGAATACCCAGTCATCTGGCTGTTAAAGAACAGCGTAAACGATCCGTCCCACATTTTACCTGGCGGTACCTTCCAGGTGCTGGATGAGAATAAGAACCCGGTAACGGATATCTTAAACGGCACTGCGTTTGGAATCGGCTATGGCTGGAACCAGTGGATGACGGTATTAAAAGCAGATCACACTTATTACCTGCATGAGGTTACACCGCCTGACGGATACCTTCCGGCAGAAGATGTAAAATTCACAGTCGGCCACTACGGTGAACGCGTGGATGTCATCATGACCGATAAGAAGCGCAACGACGGAATCACCTTCAGCAAACAGGATTTCTCCGGAAACGAAGTACTGGGCGCGACCTGCGAACTCTATGAAGTGACCGGAACCGGCGAGAACAGGATCGAGCAGTGGATAAGCACCACAGCCGAGCATGTGATCAAAGGCAGACTGGAATCCGGCAAGACCTACCGCTTCCACGAGTCTGCAGCTCCTGATGGATACGGATACAGCGTGGATGTCGTATTCACGGTAGACGAGGAAGGTAATGTCACAGATGCCCACTATGTGGATGATAATGGCCAAACAGTCCTTTATGACCGTGACGGCTATCCGACTGAGATTGTCATAAATGGAGACGGAACTTATTCCTATAAAGGGGAGGCCGTTGCGATGGACGACAACGGGGATGTCCGCGATGCGAACGGAACCCTGCTTGCAGCAGGCACCAGAAGGGACATCGAGACCACCGGCAACAAGGTGGTATTGAAGGATGAGCCAACCAACGTGAAGATCGTTAAGACTGACATGGCAGGCAATATCCTGACGGGCGGCATTTTTGCAATCCTGGATGCGGCAAAGAACCCAGTTAAGGCATTATATGATACCAAGATCCCGTCAACCGAACACGACGGATTTATCCGCCGCGGCGAGAAACTGGTATTTAAGGGAAGCGCAGATGGCGTCCTGATTACCTGCAGGAGCAGGAAGCACCGGCCGGATACGCAAAAGCTGCGGATCAGATGTTCATCATCCGTTATGCAAAACCTGGTACAACACTGACCGTTACCATGCGGGATCATCCATTAAGCTTTGATTTCTCGAAAGAGGATCTGGGTGGAACCCCAGTAGCCGGAGCAAACGTTTCCATCCTGACTGTAGGCACGAAACAGACCGTCGCTTCCTGGACCACGGATGGCACCACCCATACCATGACATCTGCCCTGACAGCTGGACAGACCTACCTCTACCATGAGGATGCGGCACCTAGCGGTTACGCAAAGAGTGCGGATATCGAGTTTACCGTATCAGCAGATGGCAGCGTGACAAATGCCCATTACGTGGATGAAAATGGCAATACGATTCTCTATGATGAGAATGGCCTGACCACCGGCATCATCAAAAACGAAGACGGAACTTACCAGTATGAGGGAAAGACCGTGACTGTGGACGATGATGGTACTGCAAAAACAGAGGATGGCAATGTCATCGCAAACGGTGTGAAAGCTGAAATCGAAGTAACAGATAACCACCTGATCATGAAGGATGCTCCTCTTGATGTCGTAATCAAGAAGGAAGACCAGGAAGGAAAGAGCCTCGCCGGAGTCAAGCTTGCCGTATACAAGGGCAAGAAACTGCCGGAGAACGCAGACCATTCCAACCCGTATGCAGAGGCCGACAAGGTCGCAGAATGGGTAACGGATGAGATCGGCAGCTTTAAACTTCCTGCAGCTGCAAACCTGGTTGTCGGAGAGACTTATGTCCTGCATGAGCTTGAGACAATCAAGGGATACTATTACAGTAAGGACGTAGAATTTACCGTCGAAAACACCGGAAAAGAGCAGGTAGTCACCATGACGAACCGCAAGATTATTGTTGAGGTTCCGCCGGATGAAAAACCTGTACCGCCGACCCCGGAGCCGGCAAACCCGGGCTACACCATGGAGAAAGAGCGTGTATCATTAGCTCCTGAAAAGAAAGATACCGACCGGTTCGGATTCTTCCACGGAGACCGCGTATTATACGATGTTATCATCACAAATACCGGAGATACGACGATCACACTGGATGTAGACGATGCATTCGAGGTAAAGAAAAACTTCACAACACCGGAAATCGATGCGATTCACTTCTACTTAAGGTCCAACGGCCTTGAAAACAGCCAGATGGGAAGCGTCAACCAGATCAAAGGTTCCAAAGCGAACATCACGATCAAAGCCGGTGCATATGCGGTTGTCACCTACGCCGCAGTCGTTAAGGGAAAAGCAGAAGAGTTCTTATCCGGAACAGCAAAGGACGATGGACTCGGATACGTAAATACCGCGACGACAACAAATGTAACTACAAAATACTATGAGTACAGCGGAGAAGACACCGACGGAGACGGAAAGGGCGATACCGTAACGGAAGTCACCAAGAAGCTCGATGATATGTCCGATACCGCAAACACTCCGGTCCAGGTACCGGAAGAACCGACTCCGTCTTACGAGATGGAAAAGGAACGTACGGATAAGGCCCCGAAGAAATCTGGAACTGACCAGTACGGCTTCAAACGTGGCGATACTGTCACATACGAAGTCCATATCAGCAATACCGGTGACATAGCATTAAAAATGTACGTCACGGATGCATTTGCCACGGAGGTCAAGGACTACTTTAAAGACCTTAAGATCACAAAGATCAAGGGTGAGGATATTTCCGAAACCGGAATGGGAGTTGGCACAGACACAGCAAGAATCCGGATCGAGGCCGGTAAGACAGCAACGGTCGTTTACACCGCAGTTGTCACCGATAAAGCTCCGGAGAGACTGGCGTTCATGACTACCGATGATGGCAACGGATACCTCAACATCGCAAAGACTTATGATGTCAGAGTAGAAAAACCGGATGGAACAGAGGGAGATAAGACAGAGTATCCTGGAATCCCGGATAAAGAGGATGAAGGACATACTCCGGTACAGACCCCGGATGAGCCGCCGGTAACACCGCCACCGACACCGGATGAGCCGGAATACCCGGTCATCTGGTTAATCAAGACAAGTGTTAGCGATCCATCCCACATCTTACCTGGTGGTACTTTCCAGGTACTGGATGAGAACAAGAACCCGGTAACAGATATCCTAGACGGAAACGCATTCGGCATCGGATATGACTGGAAGCAGTGGACCGGAGTGCTGGAAGCGGGCAAGACCTACTACCTGCACGAAGTAACACCTCCGGAAGGATACCAGCCGGCAGAAGACGTGAGATTCACCGTCGGATATTACGGCGAGCGCGTGGAAGTGGTCATGAAAGACCAGCCGACCGATGTGGAGATCAAGAAGACGGATAAAACGACCGGCGGAATGTTAGCCGGAGCAACACTCCAGATTCTGGATCGGAACGGAAACATCGCGAAAGAATGGCTCACAAACGGCCACAACACGCTGAAACTTACAGGTTTGCTCACTGCGGGTGAAACGTATACCTTACGCGAGGCAGGAACCCCGGACGGATATTACTACAGCAGGGATGTTATCTTTACTGTAAACACGGACGGAACCGCCCAGACCGTTGAAATGAAGAACCGCCGGATCGTCGTTGAGACCCCGCCGGACAACTTCCCGAAAGACGAACCTGAGACTCATGAGCCGGAATATACCATGGAAAAAGAGCGCGTGACACTCGCTCCGGAAAAGACCGGAACCGATCAGTACGGTTTCTTCCACGGCGATAAAGTGACCTATGATGTGACGATCGCCAATACCGGTGATATTGCGCTGACCATGGATGTGGATGACGCATTCGAGATCCCGGCAAACTTTACGGCACCAGTCGTAAAGGCAGTCCGCTACTACAGAAACGACACCGGTACCGAGAACAGCTACATGGGCAAGACCAATGCGGTAAATGGCTCTGTTGCGAACATCACGATCGAGTCTAACGGCCGTGCGGTTGTTACCTATGAGGCGGAAGTCTTAGACGCAGCGAAGGAATTTTTATCCGGCGCAGCAAAAGATGACAGTCTCGGATACCCGAACATTGCAACCACCACTAATGTAACCGGTAAATATTATGAATACAGCGGTGAAGACCATGACGGAGACGGCAAGGGCGATACCGTAACAGAAATTACCGTTACGAAAGAACAGTACCCGGATAAGTTGGGTGACAAATCAGATGGCGTGAACACCCCGGTACAGGAGCCGGAAGCTGGGAAACCGCATCCATCCTACACCATGGAAAAAGTCCGCATCGCAAAAGCCCCGGCTAAAGAGGGTACCGACCGCTTCGGATTCTTTGCGGGTGATACCGTAACCTACGAAGCACATATTACAAATACTGGCGACCTGCCGTTAACCATGACTGTGACGGATGAATTTGAATCCGCCGCCGCAGGATTCTTTAAAGATCTGAAGGTGAAATCAGTCCAGGGTGCTGCAGGATTCAGTATCGTAAAATCCGGAAGCGAAGCATCCGGAAAATGGCCGGAGAATGTGTTCATGAAATTGACACCTGGCCAGACGGCAACCATCACTTACACAGCAACCATCACAGAAAAAGCGGCAGAAAAACTTTCCATGATGGAAGAGGATGACGGCATCGGATATCTCAACACAGTAAAGGTAAAATGTGTGAAAGCTGAAAAACCGGAGGGAAGCACGGGAGATTCTAAGGAATATCCCGGACTTACGGATAAGGAAAACACAGCCAACACACCAGTGCAAAACCCGAAGATCCCGGAAAATCCGGAAAATAAGGAAGACCGCGACTACCCGATCATCTGGCTCTTAAAGAATGAGGTCCGTGACCCGGATCACATCTTAAAGGGCGGTACCTTCCAGGTATTAAGCGAAGATAAAAAAGAAATCGTGATCCCTGAGTTCTGCATGAACGGTACGGACCAGAGATGGGAAATCGTACTGAAGGCCGACCATACGTACTGGCTGCATGAGGTAACACCGCCGGCCGGATATGTAAGAGCGGAAGATGTCAAGTTCACCGTCAGCCACTACGGCGAGCGGGTCGATGTTGTCATGACCGATGAACCGGCAGACAATACCGTAACCTTCACCAAGGAAGACTTTGGCGGAAAAGAAATTGCAGGCGCGTACTGCACCCTGACACGCAAGGGAACGACGGAATCCTACGCATGGATCTCCAACGGAACCCCATACGTTATCAAGGACGAGTTAAAAGCCGGATCCACTTATCTCTATCATGAGGACCAGGCGCCTGCCGGATACGGACACAGTGAGGATATCGAATTCACGATCAGCGAGGACGGCGTGATCACGGAAGCATTCTATGTGGATGCCAACGGAAACCACATCCTCTACGATAAGGATGGATATCAGACTGGCATCCTGGTCAAGGCAGATGGTACTTACGAAAAAGATGGGGAAAAGGTAACCGTCGATAAGAGCGGAAACGCAATCGCAAAGGACGGTACGCTCTTAGCTGAGGGCGTGAAGGAAACGATCGAAATCGTTGGAAACGTCGTACGCATGAAAGATGCTCCGACCGACGTGAAGATTAAGAAAGTGGACTCCACGACAAACAAAGCGCTCGCAGGCGCAACCCTGGCTGTCTATAAAGGCGAAAAGAAAGCCCCGAAGGCGGATCATTCCAATCCATACGATGAGGCGGACAAGGTAGCCGAGTGGACGACCGATGAGACCGGAGAGTTTAAGCTCACCGGCAAGCTGATCGCGGGACAGAAGTACGTCCTGTATGAGGCTGGAACTGTAGATGGATATTATTACAGCCACGATGTCGAATTTACCGTAAACGATGACGGCGGAGAACAGGTTGTGGAGATGCGCAACCGGGAAATCAAGGTGGTAACCCCGCCGGATGAATTCCCGCCGAAAGTACCGGAGAACCCGGATGATCCAATTATCTGGCTCTTAAAGAATGAGGTCCGTGACCCGGATCACATCTTAAAGGGCGGTACCTTCCAGGTATTAAGCGAAGATAAGAAAGAAATCGTGATCCCTGAGTTCTGTATGAACGGCACAGACCAGAGATGGGAAATCGTACTGAAGGCCGACCATACGTACTGGCTGCACGAGGTAACCCCGCCGGCCGGATACGCGAAAGCGGATGATGTGAAGTTCACGGTTGGACATTACGGTGAAGACGTCCAGGCAGTCATGACAGATAAGAAGCTGCCAACGAAAGTCACCTTTACGAAGGAAGACTTTGCAGGCAATGAAATCCCTGGCGCTGAATGCGAACTGAAGCGCGTGGAACCGAATGGGGCCACAACGGTCATCGACCAGTGGACATCAGACGGTACTTCACACGTGATGGAAGATAAGCTGACTGGTGATACGACTTACCGTTATCACGAGAAAAGTGCCCCGGATGGTTTCGGATTCAGCGCAGACATTGAGTTCACGGTTGATAAGGACGGCAAGGTAGTCAATGCCCACTATGTAGACCGTGATGGCAACAAGGTCCTTTACGATAAGGACGGATACCCGACCACGATCAAAGTCCTGCCGGATGGCTCTTACGCAGATGGCGAGATCAAGATTACGGTCGATGGAAACGGTAATGCGGTTGATGGAAAGGGCAATATCCACGCAGAAGGCGTGAAACTCGATATCGAGATCACCGACAATGTGATTCGGATGAAAGATGCACCGACGGAAATGGTCTTCATCAAGAAGTCAACTTCCGGAAGCGTCTTAACCGGCGGACAGTTCGTGATCTGCGATAAGAACGGAACCCCGATGCGGGCACTGACCGATACAGCCATTGATTCTGTCGATCACGATAGAACGATCAAACAGGGTGAGGTACTTAAGTTTGCGGCAACCAAGGACGGTATCAACATCACAAGACAGTTAAACGGCGGCGAAACTTATCTTCTCAAAGAAGAAAAAGCACCGTCCGGATACGAACTGGCATCCGATGTGTCATTTACCGTACCACGAAACGGCAGACAGATCACTGTCACCATGAATGACTCACAGAAACCTGATAAACCGAACAAGCCTGGTGGTGGCGGAGGAGGCGGCGGACACACACCAACTCCGAAGAAACCGTCCGTAACCGTTTATAAGTACGATGGTAATACAATGGCATCCATTGCCGGAGTAAGATTCACCGTCTACAAAGACGGTAATGAATTACGGAAGGTAACCACAGACCAGAGCGGATACGCAAATATAACAAACCTTGCAGATGGCAGCTACCGTATCGTTGAGGCGGAAGCAGCAGCCGGATACAAGGCAACATCCCAGGAATTCAGCTTCACCGTAAAGAACGAATCCGTAGTCGGAGGCGTCACTACCTTCCATGTAGCCAACTATAAGGAAACCGTAGTGGTAGTCACCAAACGCGACGGAGATGACGGCACGGCATTGGCCGGAGCCCGGTTGCGGATCGTGGCTGAAAATGGAGAAATTGCTTACGAGGGAACGACGGATGAGAACGGGCAGATCTTCTTCCCGGCATACACCGCCGGACACTATGCAGTCGTCGAACTGAAAGCACCGGATGGATACAGCGTTGTGGACGTTTACATTACCTTCCATGTATCCGAGGATGGCACCGTCACAGGTGACACGACAATGTACGACTACAAGATCCCGCGAAAGGGCAAGATCACGGCGAAGTATGAAAACAGCTTCCGCCGGGGCGGATGGTATGATTCAGATGGTCACTGGCACCAGCTGCCACGCACTGGTGACGAGACGGATAACAGGATCCCGTTCCTGTTTGCCTTCTCTGCTGCAGGACTGGGAATCATCTTCGCAGGCAGAAGACGCAGAAAGAAACGTCAGTAACAAAAAAACGCATAGCTTATTGAAAGGGCCGGGGAGCAATCCCTGGTCCTTTTTATGAACCAAAAAGTGTTATCCGCAAAAAGAAACGGGAACAGTCATATCCGACATACTGAACATCGGACCTGGTCCATGACTGCATTTTTTTGCAGGTTTTGCTGCCGGAAAGAATTTTGCCACAAAATTTGACGCTCCGAAACACATACTTCTTATGTTCATATAAATGCATAAGAAATGGAGGAAATGATAATGGCAAAATTAACAAGAAAGGCACTGATTGAACTTTTAGAGCGAGGAGAAAATCTGTACGTCGTATGCGTTTCGTCGGCTTATATTCGCGATGCGCAGTATTATGAGCCATCGCTTTTGATCCACGATCACGAGAGCGGATCAGGCGAAGATGATGACATCCAAAATGACGATAACGGCTGGATCGATTACACGCCGAGAGATTTCCTCGGAACAGTGGTAGCTGCAAATGAGGCTGAAGCATGTCTAAAGATTGCCAAAAAATGCAACTACGACTGGACACATTTGGAAGCTTACAATGTGCTGGATGCTGACGAGTAGGCAGTTAACCGCATAACCAGAGCTAACGGGCATGCATTTGCGCAAAAAAGGTTCTAAAAAAATAAGGAGGAAACATGATTATCGAAGACAGCATGGTATCGCTCGCAAAGCGGTACACCAAACTGGAATTTCATGAAAAGACAAAACGGTATTACGGCACCTGTCCGTTTTGTCATTCCGGCGCGGACATGTTCTGTGCCGATAACAAAAACGGGGTATTCTGGTGTTATGCCTGCGGAAAACATGGCAATATGGATGACTTTAAGATCCTGATGGGACAGGAAAAGCCCGAGATGCCGCAGGAACTGGACGATGAGGAACTGCAGACTATTTATGAGGCGGCAGCCATCTTTTATTTCCGGTACCTGATGGAGCACCGGGATTCAGAAGCATTCCGGTATATCACGAAAACGAGAAAACTGCCGGAAAGCACACTTTCCGCATTCGGGCTCGGTTACGCCCCGGCGGAAAACGCGATGCTGTATCAATATCTGTCGGAACGCTTTTCCGAACAGCAGATCTATGCTTCCGGACTGGTCAAACATGGGAAGGACGGACAGCCGTATGACATGTTTCGCAACCGCATCATGTTCCCGATCCTGAACCGGAAGGGACGCACCGTGGCATTCGGAGGCAGAAGGCTGGGAGATGGTTACGGCCCCAAGTATTTAAACAGCGCGGAGAATCGGATCTTCAGCAAGCATACGATCCTGTACGGCTTCCAGACGGCCATTGCCGCCGCAAAGGAAGAGGAATCGATCGTGATCGGGGAAGGATATATGGACCTGATCGCCATGCAGACACACGGGATCCGCAATTCCGCGGCCGTCCTTGGAACGGCACTGACAGAGGAACACGCAAACATGATCCGTAATTTCTACAGCCACGTCTGCCTGTCTTTAGACAGCGACGGACCGGGTATCCGTGCTGCGGCGCGTTCCATTCCCATCTTACAGAACGCAGGGCTTCAGGTAAGTATCCTGTGCACATCACCCGCTAAAGATCCGGATGAGTTTCTGCAAACGTATGGGGAGGAAGAATTCCACAAGCGGATCGAAAACGGGCTTGCCCCGGAACGGTTTCTGATACGGGCAGCAGATGCCCCGGAGGAGGAGTTTATCAGACAAATGATTCGAAAAATGTAAGACATAAGGTTCCTGGCTTTTGTGGTCGGAACCTTATTTTTTTGTTTACAAAAGTCAGCCGGCAAGGTTCGCGAGTTTGAAGGGGTGTTCCCGGGGAACACCCACGAAACGCACCAAAAAGTGTTATCCGCAAAAGAAACACCGCATGCCAACATCCGACATACTGAAGAAAATCCATTCATGCCCCATAAGGACTTCCGGCCGGGGTATGCGAAACAGGATACCAACAGGAGGAATCAATGGAACAGGCAATACTGCATCATTACAAACATATCGTAAAGAAAATCAATCAACTTGCGCCAGTCATGGAAAAACTTTCCGAAGAAGAAATGAAAGCAAAAACGAAAGAGTTCCAGGAACGGTATCGGAAAGGCACACCCTTAAGCAAATTGCTTCCGGAAGCCTTTGCTCTGGTTCGCGAAGCCGCAAAACGGACCCTCGGATACGGGCAGTACGATGTCCAGCTAATCGGCGGGCTGGCGCTGCATGACGGGCTGATCGCCGAAATGAAGACCGGCGAGGGTAAGACCCTGGTATCCACGGCGCCGGCGTATCTAAATGCGCTGACCGGAAAGGGGGTCCATATCGTAACCGTCAATGACTATCTGGCGGAACGTGATGCGGAGTGGATGGGGCAGATTCATCGCATGTTAGGCTTAAGCGTCGGATGCGTGTTAAACCAGATGGATCATCTCGCACGGAGAAAGGCCTATGCATGTGATATCACTTATGTGACCAATAACGAACTGGGTTTTGATTACCTGCGCGACAATATGGTCCAGTCATTAAATGACCGGGTACTCCGGGGACTCCATTACTGCATCATCGACGAGGCAGACTCCGTCCTGATTGACGAGGCGAGGACCCCGCTCATCATTTCCGGAGCCGGCACAAATGTGCCAAAACTATACCATCTCTGCGACGTTTTAGCCAGACAGATGGAAAAAGGAAGCGTATCCGACCGTTTTTCCAAAGCAAAAGCATATGCCGGGGAAGAGTTTACGGAGACTGGCGATTTCATCGTGGATGAAGACAACCGGACAATCTTTCTGACCGCGGATGGAGAAAAGAGAGTAGAAGGATTTTTCGGCCTTTCAAACTTTTCCGATGAGCAGAACGTGGATATCCGGCACCACATTCTTTTGGCCATTCAGGCACATTATCTCATGAAGCGGGATGTGGATTACATCGTCCGGGATGGAGAAGTCCTGATCGTGGACACCTTTACCGGAAGAGTCATGGAAGGCAGGCGTTATTCAGACGGGCTCCACCAGGCGATCGAAGCGAAGGAACGCGTGGAGATTCAGGCGGAAAACCTGACACAGGCGACCATCACCCTCCAGAATTTCTTTAACAAATACGAAAAAAAGAGCGGTATGACGGGAACCGGAGCTTCAGAGCGCAGGGAATTCAGGGAAACGTACCACATGGACGTATTAAAGATCCCGACCAACCGCCCTGTCATCCGAAAGGACCTGCCGGATCACATTTACCGGACGAAGCAGGAAAAATTCGAGGCCGTTGTCAGGGAGATCCGGGAGGCACATGAGAAAGGGCAGCCGGTCTTAGTCGGTACGGTCTCCATCGAGGTGTCAGAAAGACTCAGCCGGATGTTGCAAAAAGCCGGCATCCACCATCAGGTCTTAAACGCAAAATTCGATAAGGAGGAAGCGGACATTGTCGCAAAAGCCGGGGAGACCGGCATGGTGACGATCGCCACCAACATGGCGGGCCGCGGTACGGATATCAAAATTCCGGAGGAATCGAAGATGGCAGGCGGCTTAAAAGTCATCGGCACGGAACGCCACGACTCCAAACGGATTGATGACCAGTTAAGGGGCCGTGCCGGAAGGCAGGGGGACCCGGGCGAGTCCAGGTTCTTTGTCTCCTTAGAAGACGACCTGATTGTCTTCAACGGCAAGGAAACCCTCACGGAAGAACTGAAAAAGCAGCAGATCCCGCCGGGAGCTCCGTTCATAGACCAACGGGCCGCAGTCTTAGTCAACCGAGCACAGGAAAAGGTGGAGCTGGACCATTTCGGCATGAGGGAGAGTCTGATGCATTACGACGCATTAAACCATATCCAGAGGGAGCGCATCTATCGGTACCGACAGGATATCCTGGAGGACACCAGACTGCATGAAGAAGTCCTTAACATGTTCCGCCATGTCGTGGCGGAAAAAGCGGAACATGCGATAAAGGGGAAGCGGAAAGATCCGGAAGCGCTTCAGACGGCCGTTGGACGTTTCCTTGATAAGGGAGTTACGGATGAGCGATACAAAACGAAACGGACGCCGGCACTGGTAACCCTGATTGCAAACGACGCAGCAGACCGGTATGACGCCATGGTGGCTGCGATCGGAAATCCAGAACGGTTCGCAGCAGTGGAACGCAACCTCTGCCTCAGAGTTTTGGATACCTTGTGGGTCCTGCACCTTTCAGAGATGGAAAAACTCCAAGAAATCGTCCGCTACCAGACGATCGGGCAGAAGGACCCGCTTGTGACTTACCGGATGGAAGCCGCAAGGATGTATGACGCTCTGTTACGGTCAATTGAGGAGAATACCGTGGAAGCGTTAAACGGACTCCGCGGCAGAAATGACAGTAGCCGTACACATACTGAAGGAAACGGTTTACCGGAGACGCCGGGGAAGGAGTGACCATTATGAGGACAGAGATCCCGTCAGCGAAAGAGATTTTCCTGGTCGAAGACCAGAATGCCAGAAATGTTTACGTCTTAAACGGATTTTCCAAGATTGAGGTTGCGGATGAAAGGATCCCGCAGGACTGGAACGTTGCGGAAGGGACGGAAGATTTACAGGAAACACAGGATGAGGAGGGTATGGCACAGGCAGTCGGGGACCCGCTCTATTCCATCCGGGTCTATTTTCCGGATGAGATGGTCGTCATCCTCGGGTATTACGAAGCGGCATATGATGCAAAAAAATGCCGTGACAACATGCTCCAGGCATTCTTAAACGGGGAAGCTTTCTTTTCACTGGCGCCGGATGCGGACGACCCAACAATCGAACCGATGAACATGACGATCGAGCAGACAAGTCGGTAAGCAAGAAGCAGGAAAGGAGAACGGATGGCAGTTTATAAAAAGAGGCTTCTGACCGCGAAGCCGGATCAGGAAGAGGAGGAACCAAGTTTAAAAAAACGTTACGAAGCAAAACCGAAGGAAGAACTTACGGTTCAGAGCAGTGGATTCATCCGTTTAAGGAAACTTTATTTTAACGTGATGAAAACGGTCATGGGGATCTTTGCTATGATCGGGGCAATTTCGCTTCTGCGCCCGGAACTGCGTACGGTCCTGATCGGACTGTTGGCGGAAGCGGTCCGGGAACTACAGGGATTTTAGAAAAAATGATACAAAAGCCGTCCGGGAGACCGGGCGGCTTTTTGGCTGTGCGCCACGGTGGAAAATGTGCCAAAAAGTGTTATCCGCAAAACAGGACATAGAAAGGGCGGATGAGCCGAATCGTTTCGCCGGTGGAGCATTCAGAAAAGTTTTACATACTGATAGGGAAACCGGACCGGACAACCCGAAACCGGAACAGAACAACCAAAAGAAAGGAGTGCAGCAGATGCTGTTTGAAAAAAAAGAAAAGAAACAGGATCAAAAGATGCAGGCGACAAAGATCCCGGCCGCAAAAACGCAGAATACGTTCGGAAAAAAGGAAGAGAACAAATTCCAGTCAAAATTTGCCGGCGACGTCGGAAGCTTGACGGAACCGAAGCAGGAACGCGAGATCGCATCGCCGAAGGAAGTGACGTTAGAAGCTCCGGGAAACCGCAGAAAAACCCGGACAAAAGCAAAGAACACCAAGCTTGACAAGGTGAAAAAAGCGAAGATCAAAGCTATGCGCATCCCGAAAAGTTCCCAGGATACCCTGCCGTATTTAAAGGTATTCCGTAACGGAATTTTTATGTCGGAAGACGATGTGTATACCAAGACGTATACCCTGACGGACGCGAATTTTAAAACAGCCACGCAGGATCATCAGGATGAAATGTATTTTGCTTACGGTGACCTTTTAAACTACTTCCAGCCGGATGTCAGGCCGCAGTTTACGATCTTTAATACAAAGCTTGACAAGGAAGTGTTCCGCGAAAATACGCTTTTTAAAGACCAGAACGACGGCGCGGATGACTTGCGCCATGCCATGAATGCAGTTTTAGAAGAGAAGATCAACGAAGGCCAGAACAATATCGTACAGAAGAAATTCATCACGGTGGGCGTAGCCGCGGAGAACATCCAGGTAGCAGCCAATGTGTTCAGCCGTGTCGATACGGAGATGGTACCGAAGATTCAGGCGATCAACGGCGACAACAATACCGAGGCATTAAACCTTGTGGACCGTTTGACGTTACTCTACAACATTTACAACCAGTCAGCTACCATGCCATTTTATAAAAAAATGGACATGGGCGGCAAGGTGAATGAAACCTTTAATCTGGAATACATGTTATCCCTTGGACTAACGACCAAGGACCTGATCGCACCGATGGATATTCAGTTCTACGACGATTATTTCCTGATCGACGATAAGTTCGGACGCGCACTCGGCATGCGCACCTATCCGACCCAGCTATCCGCGGAGATCATGACAGACTTAGCAAGCGTGCCGTGTACAGCACTTACGAGCGTCCATTTTTCCCCGATGCGTCAGGATGAAGCAATCACACTGGTCCGCAACCAGATGTTAGAGGTAACCCGTAACATGGCGACATCTGCGGAAAAGAAAGTTAAAAAGGGTCTGAGCGGGGATTTTGTTCCGCTGGAATTAAAGCAGCAGAAAGAGGATGCTGACAAGGCCTTTAATGACTTTACTGTCCGCAACCAGAAATCCATCCTGGCAACCGTCGTCAGCGTCATCTTTGCGGATACGTACCAGGAACTGGAAAACTACACCAAGATGGTAATCAATAATGCGGAAAAGCATATGTGCGGCATGGTGAAATTGAACGGGCAGCAGGAAGCAGGGCTTGCGTCCGCAGTACCACTCGGTGTCAACCGCCTCTACCAGAACCGTATGTTAAACACCGAGGCCGCAGCTCTCTTTATCCCGTTCGAAGCGCAGGAGATGAACGAGCCATACGGACTCTATTACGGTGTCAACCAGACCTCCCATAACCTGGTCGTTGTAAACCGCCTGGAGGCACAGAACTCCAACGGATTGATCATCGGTATGTCCGGTTCTGGTAAGAGCTTCGCGGCGAAGATGGAAATGGCACAGGCATGGTTAAAACATGAGAAGAATGAGATCTTCGTCATTGACCCGCAGGCCGAGTACAAACCGTTGTGCGAGCGCCTAAACGGCCAGGTTATCCGTATCGCGCCTGGCAGTACGACCCATATCAACCCGTTTGACATGGACCTGGATTATGCGAGCAACGGCGACGGTACCAGCAGCGATGACCCGGTAACCGCAAAGAGTGACTACATCGGCGCGCTCTGCGAGGCTGCGATCGGAGGCCATTACGGCTTGAACCCAGTGCAGCAGTCTGTCATCGACCGCTGTGTGCGTCAGATCTACACCCCGTACTTGGAACACATGGACAAGCTCCGATTATCCGGCAGCAATGTGACCTGCGACCGCAGCGTGACACCAACCTTAAAAGATTTCTATGAAATCTTAAGAAGGCAGCCGGAACCGGATGCAGACTATATCCGGATCGCATTAGAGAAATACTGCGTGGGTTCCTACGATACGTTCGCCCATCACACAAACGTGGATACCAACCGCCGGTTTATCGTATACGACATCAGCGATATCGGAACCGGATTAAAAGAAATGGGTATGCAGGTATGTCTGGAAGATATTTGGAACCGTACGGTGGCAAATAAAAAGCGCGGCGTGCATACCTGGATCTTCATCGATGAGTTTTACCTGTTAACGCAGTCCGAATCCTGTGCAAGACATCTCATGTTTATATATAAACAGGCGCGAAAGTTCGGCGGAGTTCCGACAGGAATCACCCAAAACGTAGAAGATATGTTAACTAACCGGGAATCCCGTGCGATCATCAACAACTGCCAGATGGTGCAGATGTTGAACCAGAGTGATGCGGACCGGAAGGAGATTGGTACGATCTTGCACGTGTCGGAAACCCAGCTGGACTTTATCAAGAACGCCCAGTCCGGACACGGTCTGATCTGGTACGGAGGAGCTCTCCTGCCGTTCGCCAATAAGTTCCCGACGGAATCCCCGTTCTTCGAGCTGCTGTCTACGAAACCGCAGACACAGATCTAATATCTATCCGGATGACCAAAAAGTGTTATCCGCAAAAAGATGCCGTCTGATTTTTATTCCGGAATGCGCCCCAAAAACGCGTTCTGGGAAAATGGATTGGTATAACATACTGATGTCGAAGGAGGAAAAGGATGAAAGTACTTGAGGACGGGACCGTCACCATGACATTTAGCGAATATGATTCCCATGTGGAGGACGCGCAGGAGTGCGGCTACCGATTATCCGCAACCTGGTATCCATCCATGGAGACTGCCATGCGGATCATGGAGGATTTCGCGCATAATGTACTGTTCGCAATCTGGCTTTTAGAATCCAACCCTTCGGTAATTTTAACTCCGAAGCAGAAAGAAGTGAACAAGTACCTCCGGCGCGGGATGCGTGAGATGCTCGTGCTGGAAGAATAATTTTTTGTAACTCGAATGTAGCCCCATCGGGGGATACAGATAAATGGGGGTGCCGTAATTATCTAACAGGTCATTCCCGAACGATCAAAACATCATAAGGAGGAGCATAAAGATGATGAGATCAAAAACAATGTGCGCCGTCAAGAATAAGACCGGAGAGGTAATCAATAAAGCCGGTGCGGTTGCAACTGCCGCAGTCATGATGGCAAAATATCCGTGCGTATTCCTGGCAGCAAACGGACTGCCGGATGTGAAGGTGTCCGATAACCTGGCACAGAATTTCAGCGACATGAACGCAACCATGAGCATAGTCATCGGTCTTGCGATCTGGATCTGCCGCATCACCGGTGTCGGCATGCTGATCTGGGGTATCTATGGATACGTCACTGCAAGAAAAGACGGTGAAGCAGAAGCAATGAACGGCGCATTAGGTAAACTGATTTCCGGCGCGGTTCTGATTGGTATGCAGGGTATCTTACATGCATTAGGCATTGTTGCTTAGTGGATCGCGCACACAACATTTGCACCCGGGCAGGGCCCCTGGCCGGGTGTTTGCGTAAGGAGTGACAACGATGCACATTAGAAGTCAAACAAAAAAATATCAATGGATCTTTGTGATGATATTGATGTGTTTCCTTCTATTTACGGGAGGCCGCGCAGTTTATGCGACGAATCCTCCGGCCGAAGGGAGCACAGAAACAGATTCATCAGAGGAGCCGGATTTAACCACGATTTCAGGATACGATGACTATATGACAGAGCAAGCGAAAGAAGCCATTCAGGATCTTTCGAACAAGGCTGCTGAGGAAAAATTGATTGATGCGCTCCATGATAAATTGAGCGATGAATCATTAAATACCGTCAATGACGGTAATAAAATCATCAATGAAATTGCAAAGGAGCAGTCGCTCAATGCGAGCGTATGGAAATCGCTTTTTTCGAAAGCTTGCGAGAGTCACAATGTTCCCAAAAACAAAAAAGAAGTCGACGCTGCTGTTGATGCATTAAATGACGCAACAGATAAACTCCATATTTTGTGGTGGGATGGCGATGGCACTGGAACAAATATAAGTGCGATGAAAGTAATGATCGAGAAGTTGCTCGATCCGAGCTCACCCGCTTATACAGTCATGAGTATGTGTACAACCTTAGGTGCTACGTTATGCCTCGTTTTTAGCGTGATGAATATCATGGAAAAGGCGACGGAACGTTCTGTATCGACAGAAGCTTTGTGGCGCTCATTTTTGCAAATGTGTTTAGGCATTTGGATTATATATAACTGTTTATATCTTGCAAGTGCAATTATTTACATCGGCGGAAATGTAATCTTGAGGGGTGTTATCCAAGCAGCTCAGCCTGCCAGTGTGAACGGAGCAGCAATTAAAATGCGCATAGCAATGTGGGAAACGGTTACGGCAGCAGCCAATGATGGCGGAATCACAGGATTAAAAGGATCTGTTGCGTCGGGTGGCTGGGGGATGATTACGCAGTTTCTTTCCAACTCCATGTCATCCGCTGCTGATGCGTTTTATGGCATCGCATCGGGGTGGCCAAACCCGGTGAAAGCTATTATTAATTTTGTCGGAGGAAATGTCATTAACGGAATCATTTCATTAACGGTTTACGCAATCGCCATTGAAACCTGCATACGATTCGTCTTTACTCCGGTTGCCGTTGGTGATATGTTTTCTGAAAAATTCAGAAGTTCAGGCGTGCGTTGGCTTAAGGGATTGGCAGCATGCGCATTACAAGGCACCATCGTGTATGTAACAGTCCTTATTGGAACAAATTTAAGAGATATTCTGGAGTCTGGCGCAGCCATCCCGGGATTTTCTCCAGTAACATCCGCATTGGTAAACTTTACCATGATAGGATTCTTCGCTAAATCAAAAAGTATAGCCAATGAAATCGTCGGCACACATTAAGGAGGTGCGATAAATGATCATCATGCCGGTACCAAAGGACGTACGTTCCTTTAAGCCAAAATTCATGGGGCCGTTCACCAAACGTGAGGCAATCGGTGTATCCTGTGCCGTCGCCCTGGTTGTAATCACTTATGCGATGATTTCTCCGTTCTCAAGCGCAATGACGATGACACAGCAGGCGACGATTGCTGTGATCCCGGCAGTCATTCCACTGGCATTTGGATTTATAGATATTCAGGACATGCCAATCTGGGTTTATGCCTGGAATATGATTGTCCAGAAATTCCTCGCACCACGCCACCGGGTTTATAAAACGGCGAATATTTTTCAGGAATTCGCAGTCCGCAATAAGATCCGGATGGAAGATCTGGATGATGAGATCGTGACAACGCCAAAAGACAGAAAAAGAAAGAAAAAAGAATATGAGGCAAAGTTGAAAGAATTCGTGCAGACATTCCCAGAATATGAGGAGTTTAAGTAGGCGGAAACGAATTTACCTCAAAACTTACTTTTTAAAATCGCTCCATTTTGGATATTTCAAAATTTGTGAACCAAAGAGGGTTACAAAAATGGAATGGATTGGGTTACAAGAATTCCAAAAACCGTTATCCGCAAAATTGGTTAACAGCAGTAGAATGCATTTTGGATATGTCCCCCCAAAAATATCCAAAATGGAAAATGTATATCTTTATACAATCACAGAATTTACTCACCTGTTTGTAGATATAAAGCGCATGAGGCCGGTCACGGAAGTTCCCGTGGTCGACCTCACATTTCAGTTTTAGGAGGAAATAGAGATACAGATGATTTCAGAACATGCTGGGATGCTGGAGCTGTTTGACCGGCAGAGAAACCACACAGACCCGGCACAGATCAGCGTGAAGACGGATAACAAATACTGGTTTACGATCGAAGGTCACAGTCTGCTCGTCAGCCCGCGCACAGTACTGCGCCATTTCGAACTGAACACGCCGTGGAACTTTGGAAGACTCGGACAGACCTATGCTCATGATGATTATGGCCTGGATGACTATTATGATTCCGCGTCGGACTTCGCGAAGCGGCACGGCATCCCGCAGCAGACTGTATCCAGGCTTATGGCTCAGGGTTATACCTACGAGGATATCGAACAAGGAAAACACCTGAAGGTGGTGGACCATCTCGGGAACCGTTATAAGTCGAAGGCAGCCATGGCAAAAGCTTACGGGATAAGCAAATTCGTCTTCGACAAACGAGAAAAGGCTGGGTGGAGTTTGGAGAAGGCTCTAACCACTCCGACTGATACCTCGAAACAGCCGATTGGCCGGATGAAACAAACAGGCAATGATCCCTCATGATGTTTTTTTCTCCCAAGCTGAATGTGTTTCTCCCAAACTGAATGTCATTTTGGGAGAAACATAAGTCTGATAAGAAAAATCAGGACAGCTTCCAAAATCCAATCGCACTTTTCCTCATCTCAAGGCGATCAGCAGATACATACTGAAAGTGTTACAAACATCATAAGGCATTGAGAAAGGAGAACACGCAATGGCAACAAGCAGAAAAGCAGGAGATGTAACACTGGACTTCCGAAACATGGATTTTTCCACCATGTCCGAAAAGGGGCTGCCGGACCCGCACGAGCAGCTAAGGCCACTAAAGTTACTGGAGCTATTTGGAGGGATCGGGGCACCGAGGCGGGCGCTCGAAAACATTTTTGGACCGTCATGCCTGCGATCCATTGATTACATCGAGGTTCTGCCATACGCAGTCCAGTCTTACAATCAGATCTTCCAATGTGGCCCAAGGCCGCAGGATATCCGAATCTGGAACCTGGCCCCGGATATCGTGGTACACGGCTCCCCATGTCAGGATTTTTCCAACGAGGGAAAGAATAACATCAATACCGGGCGCTCCATCTTATTCGAGCGGACCCTGCAGATCCTGGATCCGACACCAAAGAACGGATTTCCGGAATTATCGAGACAGCCTAAGGTAGTGATCTGGGAGAACGTACCGGGGCTTTTATGGAAATTTCAGGATTGTATGGAATATTATCAGGAGGTTATGGATGAATTCGGATACTATTCCTACCATAAGATTCTAACCGCGTCCGATTACAACATCCCGCAGAACCGTGACCGCGTCTTTGTGGTATCGATCTTAAAGGACGTCCCGGGCGCTGACCGGTTCGAATTTCCGGAGAAAATGACGCCACAGTGGACTTTAAAGGATTTCATTGACAAGAAAGTCTCCTTTAACGATCCGGCTGTCCAACTGAAAGACGCCGAAAAGGCAATCCTTGGAACGCTGCCAGACGGGACCCTGACCGTCAGGGAAGGGACAAAAAAAGGCTACGCAGAAGTCAAAGAGTGGCAGATCATTAACCTCGCGATCCCAGGTTCAAAAAATCGGAGAGGGCGCGTCGGCGATAACGCCAAAACGATCACCACGGCACCGCGGCAGGCGATTTATTACCACGGAAAAGTACGCATGCTGACCGCAAAAGAATACCTACGCCTGATGGGCTACCGCGATCAGGATTACGAAAAGATGTCCAAAGCCGGCATCACGGACCAGCAGATCTGCCAGCTGGCCGGAAACAGCATCTGCGTTCCGGTACTGGAGGCACTGTTCCGGAAACTACACGACATGGATATCATTCAGGATCCATCCGAGGTTTTGCGAAAGACCCTGGAAAAACCAAAACAGAAGAAAGAAAAAGAGGGGGAATCGAAAAGAAAAGACGACAAGCCGGAATAACGGCTCGTCTGAGATTTCAGAAACCGAGAGACTCCGGCCATGTATAAGGCCGGAGCTTTTTCATGCCAAAAATGAAAGAAATGCGACATACTGTCGATGAAAAATCTCAAAACGAAAAGGAGCATATTATGGATCACCTCGAATCTCCAAAGCGCCCCAGTCCATTCCTCGCTGAAATCCTATTTTGTACGGTCTGGTTTGTCCTGCAGGGTATAAAAGGAATGGTAGATACGGATGTTTTCTATATCATTTCCACGGGAAATTATATCCTGTCCCATGGAATTCCGCATACAAACCCGTTCGTTACGACGCCTGGGATGCCAATCGTCATCCAGAACTGGGCGTACTGCGTCATGATCGCATGGGTGAAACGGAGCTTGGGAACAGCCGGCCTGTTTATCCTGACAATTCTTATGATCGCCGGAGTGTATCTGGTGGTCCGGAGCCTGGTCGCAAAGACTGTGACTGACCCATGGGTGCGGCTTATCTGTACCGTCATCCTGACAAACCTGTTCGGGTATCTGAACCTGCGCCCGGAGATCCTAACGTTTCTTCTGATCATCCTGGAACTTTACGGGATCATAAAATACGGGCAGACCGGTAAAAGGAGATATCTGGGAATGATCCCGGTGACAATGCTTGCTGAAGTCAATTTTCATGCAAGCTACTGGGTCATGCACCTAATCGTCCTGCTGCCGTACCTGGTGATGTTCCCTTATAAGCGCGTGGCGCAGACCTACATGACCGGTAAGATGCGCAGAACACTGATTCTCACGGCCATTCTTTCCATGCCGTTCCTGCTCGTGAATCCATACGGACTGGAGAACACAACGTACGTGTTTGATGCCATGGCTTCGGGGGCTTTAAAGCTGATGAAGATTTCAGAACTCCTGTCGTTCGCATTGAACGATCTGACTTACGTCCCACCGATCTTGGGCTCAGTCCTGCTATTTTTTTACGGACTGGAGCACTCAGGGAAACGAACGGAACAGGGAAAGATACTTACCCTGACGTCAACAGTCGTATGGATGTGGGGCGGGTTTCTTATCCTTGTCATCTCCAAAGCAAAATGGTACCCGTTTTTCATGCTTGGTACCCTGTACTTATTTAAGGATACGGGGAGCGCCATCGAAGATGCCATGATAAAGTTGTGGAGCAGGATTCGGCTTGATCGGGCTACGAAACTTGTACTGGCAATCTGTATGGCAGTCCTGGTAGTTGGACTGGGAAAAGAGAGCGCAAAGCCTCTCCGGATGATTTTCACAAACCAGCCATTGACGGATGTGTATTTTGCAAGGTATGCGGATGATACCATGCTGGAAGACTGGAGGGCGGTTCGTCAGACCGTAACCGAAGACCCGGATTCCGATATCTGCTGCCTGCCTCCGGAATACAACCAGTTTTTTGAATATGAAGGCTTCCAGGTGTATATCGATATGCGCCCGGAGCTCTATATAAGCAAGAAAGGGGGAGGAAGCCGCAGCATCCTTGAAAACATGGTTTCCCTTTATAACATGCGAAGGAACTTAACCGACACGAATCTATCTTTCCCGCTCCTGATGCAGAAAGAAAAGAAGAATGAAAAAGAGAGCCAAAAACCGGAAAAAGACGGTGATTTTTTAAGTGCAAAGGAGTACGAGGCACTGGTCCGTGATATTCCGGCCCATTACTTCTTACTGGCAAATGCCGACCGCGGCGGCATCCTTGGGCTGTTTTTAGAAGAACATGACGGAGAATACGAAAAGTCATACGAAGGGAAAAACATGACCTTATACAAAAGAAGATGAGAAAAATGGAGGAGGTGAGGAAGATGCCGGATATGCAGATAGCAGTCCTGATCCCGTGCTATGACGAGGAAATGACGATCGAAAAAGTCATCACTGACTGGAGACACGCACTTCCAGAGGCGACCATCTATGTTTATGATAACAATTCCGATGACCGAACTGCCGAGATTGCTTTAAAAGCCGGAGTGACAGTCGGGTACGAACCAGAAAAAGGAAAGGGAAACGTGATCCGGAGGATGTTTGAGGAGATCCAGGCAGACTGTTACATCTTGACGGACGGCGATGATACGTACTCAGCAGACAGGGCCTTAGACCTGTTACGGGGGATCCAGGAAGGCGCCGATATGGTCATCGGCGACCGACTCTCCACGACCTATTACGAAGAGAACAAAAAGAAGATTCACGCGTTCGGGAACCGGCTCGTACAGCGTTTGATCAACCGGCTGTTCCATGCGAACATACCGGATGTCATGACCGGATGCCGGGCTTTAAGTCGGGAATTCGTAAAAAGCTTTCGGGTAAAATCCAATGGCTTTGAAGTTGAAACGGAAATGACGATTTTTGCATTGCAAAGTGGAATGACAATCCGTTCCGTACCGATCCAGTACAGAGACCGGCCGAAGGGCAGTAAGTCGAAGATCCACGCCATAAGGGACGGAGTCAGGATCCTCCACACCATCTGGAAAATGTACTGGAAGGGAAAATTGGGGAGTTAGAAAAAGCGGAAGGAAACGGGGGGCGTTCCCCGGGAACACTTCACGAATGAATAATTAACCAAATTTCGCACTACAGAACTATGATAGAAAGTATATCGGACAGACAAGGGTTATGAATTGTGGTGCAAAGGCTACAGTGATAGCTTACCAGAACAGCGATAATATCACGATTCGATTCGAAGATGGACGGGTTAAGGAACATGGTAGAATTGATAAATGGAAGCTTGAAAAAATCGCACCCCCAAAATCATAGCATGTTCTTAAAAAAATTTATAAGAAGGCGGATGTAACGCGAAAAGTCATTCAAGGATGAGCGAGGTGATACATAGATGAGAAAATACAAGCATTATATATTACAGCATGAAGTGATGACTCCGGCAGAGGTTGGAGAAGCGCTGGGTGTAAGTCGTCAGCAAGTTAGCAATTTGGTCTCGCGTGGGAAGTTGCCAGTAGCTAAGTCAGTACCGGGCTGCACACTTTTTTTAAGAGATGATGTTGAAGAGTATCTGATAAAACGCAAAAAAGTGAACGTTATTTTCCCCAAAGATATTTTTGAAGGACCAACGCATAAATGCGTCGACTACGTCAGAACGCTTCCAACACCAAACAGTATTGGGGCAGTTTTTCTTTTTTTTCATCCGGAGGATGCTATTAACTCGGGATTTTACACAACGCGCGAGGTGGCGAAAAAAGATGTATTAAGCGAAATTAAAGCTCCCCAGTGCGTGTTGAAGTACGACGATCTTACAGAGGTGTGGATTCAGGGAATTACTTGTGGATATTCGGGAACTAGGCCGAATGGGGCATACGATATGTTAACAGAGATTCTGGGAGTTGCTCCGGATGAGGCGGAAGCTGTTTATACGCACAAAAAGCTGAGGTATATACGTGATTTTTCGGGGTGGATCTGTAGTACAGATGATGGTTTGTATCCTGGCGAAAAAGAAAAAATGGATCAGATTCCTTTGGGCAAGCAGGCGGCATACTATTTATTTAACGGTAGTATCACTGTGTTGAGAGATCACGTGCAGGCGCAGTGGCTGTATGATGATGCAGCACAGTTCGTCAAAAGCCGGTTATCTTTTGTCGGTACTCCGTCAAGTGTTACGCTTATGGATCGTGAGACCTGCTATAGGACGGGACATTTTATTGCCAGTACAGCAGGAGATAAAATTTATCCGGTAATTGTAAAAGGGGTGTCAGGCCGAGAGGTTTGGCTGGATATCGATGTAAAGGGGAGTATCGCACTGAAAGATCAGCAGACAGTCATGGGTCTGTTAGCTCAGTTTGACATACGTTTTCCAGAAAATGAAGTCGAAAAACTGCCTGCATTTTTAGCACAATTCTTTAAAAAACCTGTAGATTTGAAAAAAATCAATCTCTTTTGATAGGGAATTTTGATATAACATCTGATGGGAAAAGCATGCGATTGGATGTTTATGTCAAAGATGGTGATGGCGTTACTGTTACCGTATATGATTTGGAAATACAAACGACTTCACAAGACGATCTGCCACAAAGACTCAGATATTATCAAGGTATAATTGATTCGAGTCTTATCAAAAAAGGAGCTTCGTACGGCGAACTCCGGAAAAGTTACATAATTTTTATCTGCACATTTGATCCATTTGAGCGTGGGTTGTGTTGTTATCGGTTTGAAAATTTTTGTTGCGATGACAAAGATTTACCGTTAAACGATGGCGCTGTAAAAATTAATTTGAATTCTCGCGGTTATATCAAGGAATCAGATGCGACCATTATCCACAAGGAAAAACCGACCTAGTTCCGGGAAGTGACGCATGAACGCACAGGCGAGATGTACCACGCACCATTCCCCTCAAAACTTAACCCGATGCCAGCGCAGGAAGGTGCAAAGGATGCAAGCCCGGTCGCCAAGCTGGACGAAGAATTGTAATTTGAGCGGCTTTAGACAACAGACAGGACTTCGGTCCTGTCTGTTTCGAACCAAAAATTGTTATCCGCAAAAATAAGAAAAATTAATATTCGACATATTGCAAGAAAGCTATCAGAATAGCAGTGTCGGAAGGGAGAACGGAAAATGAAGCACATCAAAAAACTGCTGCAAAGAATTCACAAGAAGCGGGAACGAAAGGCGCGAAAAGGCGCAGGAAAGAATCCCCAAGGTAATACTTGTTGGAAGAACGCAGTGAGAAAAATGGAGCCATCGAACATAAGCGAGATTCTTCTGTCTGTGCAGACCAAATTGCAGACAAATACCGAATCGGACCCAAAAGGACGCATCATAATTGCAATCGGGGAGGCTGGAAGTGGAAAAACGTTTCAGATAGTCCGCCCGAACATGTTGGGCTTTCATTCATTGATTGTAACTGATTATTACGGAGAACTGCAAAAAGATACCGAAGAGTCGTTAAAAAAGGCTGGATATCGAGTGCAGAAGTTTTCTTTCAATGATCGGGAGAATTCTTATCGTTACAATCCATTTTGTTTTGTCAATACAAAAAAAGATGTGGAAGAACTTGCTTCGGGTATTCTGGATAATCTGTATATCTTAGGCGTTGATGAGATAGAAGATGAGAAGGTGCGAGCTGCAAGACAGGCGTTTTTGTGCATGATGATTGCGTATACAATAGAGTGTACAAATCTGGAAATGCAGACATTTGCCAAAATGTTTGAAGCTATCTGCATGGTGCGGGAGAATATGGAAACTTTAGAAAGGTTGCCTAAGGTGCGATTTCCGCGGAACTCAACCATATGGTATGACTCGTTTCTGAAAGAATTCCAGTCGTTTTCAGAAGATGAAAAGCGCATGGCATGTGAATGCGTGCACACCTGCTTAATGAGATTTCTGTCGGAACCAATCAAAGAACTGACGGCGGAAAATACAATTGATTTTCAAATGTTCCCAAAAGGAAAGACTGTGTTATTTCTTCCTTTTGCATTCTTTGAGCCGGAATTTCGGGTACTCCTTGGCATTTTCTGCGCACAAGCACTAAAATATTTCGCAGAAGAAGAGCAAAAAGCAGAGGTTCCGGTCATGTTTGTGCTGGATGATTTTTGGCAACTCGGAGAAATTCCGGGAATCGTGGAAAAGGTAACGGTCGCAAAAGAGAGGGGAGTCTCTTGCCTGCTCACTATGCATACGGTGGAAGATTGTAAGCGTCAAACAAAAGATCCAGGAAAAGAGTTGCTTGCATTAGCAGACGCTGTCGTATATACAGGTTCGTCGGAGCCCGACACAAGAGAATTTTTCTCTGATTGGATCAAGTCCCAAGAAAATGATGGATGCGACAGAAATGAGGAGACGATTCAAAATTTCGGTCGAGAAGAATGTATCATTTTTATTACAGAAAATGATGTTATGAAAGCAGATCTCCCAATCTATCATATTGATAGGGTTGTAAAGGAAACTGGGAAATTGTTTAAGGATGAGGCGCATATCATATATGTGAATTCCCAGATTAAGGATGAAACGAAACTTGGGCGATTAATGCATGATTTCAGCTGCACAAACGCAAAGGATATGCATAACAAGGTCCTTGCAGACCGCGTCCGGCATTTTAAGGAAGATGAGAGAGGAGTGGCGATTATGTGTCATGAAATGGAAATTATGAGAAATCAGGCACATGAGGAAGGCGTTGAGCAAGGTAGCATTATGCGCCTAATTAAGCAGGTCTGCGCAAAAATGCAGAAGTTTTCTTCTGCAGAGGAAATTGCAAATGATCTTGTTGAGCAGGACGTGCCGTTGATCCAGAAAATTATGGACGTAGCCCTGGACTTTGCTCCGGATTACAACGTTGATGCTATTTATAAGGCATTAAACTTGTAGAGCTGCCAAAACTCTCCTTGTGAAGAAACATTACAGCAAAAGATATTTCCCCAAGAGCTTCCCTGAGAGGAGGCTCTT
>ENA-UOJJ01001787-UOJJ01001787.1-human-gut-metagenome-genome-assembly--contig:-CS66-NODE-1787-length-30013-cov-14.016289_pt1 | contig 30013 bp, 27 predicted proteins | sample MGYA00242343_ERZ723890 | MGnify/ENA metagenome assembly ERZ723890
AAGCCTGTCCATCGCTGTCTGGATCGTTTCCGTCATAAACTTTCCTCCTTGTTGTAGGTATAGTCCGGGATGCCTGCTCCCGGTTTCTGTTGTCTTTTCTTCCGTGCTGACCAGCTACGCAGGGTCGCCGCATGGTCTGCGTACTTCCTGCCTGTAGACTGCATATAGGCTGAAAGGTCTTCGATCAGAGTATCCAACTCTGCAATTTCGATTTTCAGTTCCGAATAATTTTCCAGAAAAACATTCTGATACCGCCCATATGCTTCTTTGGTTCTATTTATTTTGTTTAATCTTAGGTTATTCTTATTTATTTGGTTAGGTGTGCAGTTTTGCGCAATCGTATTGCTCACTTTTGAGCAATCAGGCTGCTCATTTTTGACCATCTCGCTTGCGCATTTCTGCACAGTCTGAGGAACGCCGAGAAATATCTGATTGGGCTTGGAAAAGCCATTGGACCGCCGTTCGATCAGCCGTGCGGCTTCCAGTTCCCGCAGAGCACGGGTGACACTGGAAATGCTGCTCTGCAGATCTGCCGCCAGCCCTGCCAGCGGATAGAGCACATATACCCGGCCCTGCGCATCCACCCAGCTGTTCTTCTGGGAAAGGGTCATGCGGTCCAGCAGCAGAACATAGGTCAGCCGTGCTGTATGGGACAAGCTCATCTGCAGCAGAAATTTTGGATAAGGAAAATACGCGGGCAGTGGGGTTTGTGCTTTGATGTACTCTTTACTCAAACTTCCTCCTAATCGTTTTCAAAAGTCCCTGCCGAATGGGAAAGTCCTGCACGGGCTTACGCATCCGGCAGGGTTCCGGGGTGCGGGGTGGAAGACCCTGCTGATTACAGGCTCATATCATAGCTGCGCTTCTTGCGTTTCGGTTGACGCTCTCGCTGTTCCTGTCGAGCCTGCTCCTGCCTTGCCTTTTCGCGGACTCTAGCCTCCCACTCGCGTTTCCATGCAAGGTCGGATTTCATTTCATCGGTTTTTCGGAAGATGCTGTACACATTATCCGATGCAATTTCCAGACGCTTGGATTCTTCCCTCAGGGGAGCATATGCCTTTTTCCTCTCCGCGATTTCTTTGGTCAGTTCTTCTTTCCGTTTTTTCAAGGATTTCAGCGATGGCAGCTTTCCATCATTTTCTTCCCGGAAGTATTTCACGGATTCTGCATAGGCATCCAATTTCTTGGAATGCTCTGCACGGAATTTTTTCTTGAAAATTGCTTTCGTAAATTGCTGCTGAACCTCTTTGGTAGAAAGGTACTGCCCCGCATAATGAATCTGTTCGTTGGTTTTGTACAGTTCATCCTCTGCCTGTGACAGCCGTTCATACGCTGCCTGCGCATTGGCCTGTGCTGTCTTACACAGATCGTTCAGTTCCGTCAGGTCGTTGATGTTATTTTCCTGCACCAATACCAGCGTTTCAGCCATTTTCTGCAAATTACTGATTTTGACCTTTAGTGCATAGGCCAGATTTTCCTGTGCCTTGACATTCTCCTTCAGGTCCACAACAAGCCGCAGTCTGGTTCTGGTCGTAAAGATCAGTATGGGGTCTTCCTTGTACCGCAGATTCTTCTCGGCGTTCTGAACAAAGAATCCTTCCAGACATTCTCTTTTGCAGCTATCCCCCAAAGAACGCTCCGATATAAACTTGTTCCGTTCCGGCGGCAGATAGCTGTAACGTCCACGTTGTGTTTTGACGAAAACGTCATATTCATCCTGCAGGATGTCTTGAAAATCTTCATACGAGATTGCTTTCTCACGAGCAGCGGCAACGGCATCCCGGATAAGCTGCTTCTGTGTTTGAAACTTTGTCGGATTGGGCGTAAATCCTTCCGTTTCGATTTTCTGTTTTTTCTCATCCAGCCGCCGCTGTGCCCAATACTCCGCTTCGGTCACACCCGTTCTGGAGGGTAACAGTAAATCGACCTGATGCAAAAATTCGCGGCGGCACAAATCCATGAGGGATTTCTGCAGGTGCTTTAGATACTCGTTCGTCACATGGTGCTTGTACCCTGCCTTGCAGTCAATGGGTCGCTCCATGAAGGGCTGCTGGGGCACATCCAATTTTCGCAAGCTGTTGATTACGATATGTACATGAATGTTGCCGCTGCCATTGTGACCGTCCATGTGCGTACAGACCAAAGCCTGATGCCCCGGAAAATTCGCTTTTGCATATTCCAGTCCAAGCTCCTGCGCCCGTTTCCCCGTCAAACAATTTTCTGTGCTGTCCCGTGGATCAAAGCTGATGATGTAATGGTGGCTTTTGATTTCATTCTTGTTTTTGTTTTTCTGGTACTCGCGGTTCAACTGCTGGCAGGCCGCATCGAAGGAATAGGGTTCACAGTTCAGGCCGTCCAGATAAAACTCATCCCGCATGATGCGATTGCCGTTTTTGTCCAGAATCGGCTTTTTCCGAAGTTCGTCATGTTTGAAAATCAGGTACTCCAGCGCAGCACCATAGTTGGAACTCTTACTTGCGATATGCTTTAAGATTGCCATAGTTCTTTCCTGCCATTTCTGCGACCTGCTCCCGCATTTCAAAAATGCAGGAAATCGCATGGTTGATGTTTTCGAGCATAGCGCGCGACTGGATACCGCCGCTGTTGAAGAACGCCGCGATCTGGTTCAAGTTGTTCCCGATGGCGGCAAACTCCCGTGTGATAGCTTCGATCTCGTCCGGGTGGACATAGAACACATACGAGGTATTCACGCGGCCTTTCATCAGCATCTGCGCTGTAAATTCAGAGAGGGTCATTCCGGCATCTTCTGCCTGCTGGTGTAAAAGCTCATATACTGCTTCTGTAACTCGTGCGGAGATTACTTTTGTCTTTACGATAGGTTTCACTTTTTTCTTCGTTCGTGGCATGGGGTCTCCTTTCCAAAATCAAGAATTTGATTTTCCCGGCAGTGCATCTGCACTCCGGCTGTGACCTGCTGCGACAGGCCACCAACAGGCAAAATCATGTGATTTTGCACGATGTGAGGGTATGGGGAGCGCAATCCCCATCAAGATGCCGCCGTAGAAAAATCGCCCGTAGGAGCGGTTTCGTATACAGAGGCGAATCTTGCTCTTAACTACCGTCCACTCTGTCCCAGCCCGTTCCTGCCCGATTCTCTCCGACGTTTTTTCTGGTAAGACGCGCAGAATGCACATTCAGTACCAGAGGTATCCTGCTGGGGTGGCTCATGCGATTTTCAAGGTGCGATGTGACTTTGTAAGGAATTAGGGATTTTCAGAAGTGATGCCGTAGTGAATTGGCTTACTTTTGAAAACACTTCCTATACCCTATACAAACTTTAAGGGGTGTTTTTAAACCGGGTCTTTTGAAAGTTCAAAGAAAATTCATTTTTCTAACGTTCCCCTCTACCTATAACATTCTAAAATGGGCGTTTGGCATACAGATTTTCAAATTTTGTTGAACTACCTAATTTTAGAACATGGATTTTGTTTATTTTCCACTCATAAAACTAGAGGAAAGCCGTTTCACAAAAGATTTTGAAAGCCCCTACACTAATAGGAATTCGCAGAGCTGTTTTGGAATACAGTTTTGAAAATCTCACAATTTTGGGCAAAAAGAAAAACGGCAAAGTTCAAAATCGAACTTTACCGTCATTTAAAGAGATGGCTTATAAAGCAAAAATACTGCGGCAGACAGGTGTCATGCCTGCTCATCGTGGACATATTGCCATTTTAACGTTGTGTAACTGTTATCGATGTTCCTACACGGGCAACCTTGACACATCCGTGTCAGGACGATTTACTGAACGCTTTCTTCATCTTTTCTTTCGCTTCATCCGACACATCGATCAGTCCAAACCGATAGAACATCCCGTAGATGTAAGTCACTCCCCGGATATCGCCCAGAGCTTTCGGTCGTTCAACTACTTCTCCTACCTGTTTAATATTGCCCAGAGCCAGCAGAACAGAACTCCACGCCAGACTTTTACTGTTTTCTCTACGATCGATCCACAGTTCCTTTGTGTATTGCCCATTCCGGCCCTTTCGTATTTCATAGGTAAAGGGTAACCCCGAGTACGTTTTGAAACGCACACCATTATAAAGAAGAACCACCTCCCACAGATGCTCTTCTGTCGGCTCGGTTCTCAGTTTTCTTACCGCTCTGTATCTCCGCTGCCGCTCTGCTCCTACGCTGATTTTCTCTTTATCTGCTGTGCTTGGGAAGTACACGCCTTTTTCATAGGGCAGGTACGATGTAACGGAGGCTTTGGAGAGTTGAAGAGTGTTTGCGGTTGAGAATATAGCTTCTTTATAGTTCTGTGTTTCCCGATACTCCTCAAAAGTATCCTGTACCTTCTCCGCCACTTCCGATTCATACACACCGGCTGTGATGAGCAGCTTTCTTACTTTGATGGGGTTTAGAGCCAGCGCATCTGCGATTGATTGGAGGGAGCAGTCCTCCTCATAGAGCGTCACAGCAGCATCCATCTGCTCTTTCAGATTCTTCCCGGCATCGTACTCCGGCTTCAGCTTCTTCCGGCCACCACCAGGCTTCCGGGGTCTATATGCTCTTTTCTCTCCCATAATTATTCGTGCAGTTCCAGCGGTAGTCCATCCGGGTCGTGGAAGAAAGTCATCTTCTTTCCGGTATAATCGTCAATCCGGATTAGCTCACATTCAATTCCTATCTCCGCCAACTCATTCACTGTCTGTTCCACGCTATCAACGCAGAACGCAAGATGGCGCAGACCACATGCTTCTGGACGGTTCACACGCTTCGGAGGATTTTCCTCAGCAAAAATCTCCAGCTCTGTGTGTTCATTGACACGAAGATCCATCTTCCAGTCCTTACGCTCTGGGCGATAGTTTTCTCTGATGACAGAAAATCCCAGTTTGTTCACATAGAACTCCTTTGCGGCTTCGTAGCCAGATACGATGATTGCGATGTGGTGTATTTTTGATAAATTCATTTTTTTCACGTTCCATTTCTTTTATTTTCGTTACAAACTATATGTTAGCCTTCAAAAAACACCATGTGCGCTTCAGCTCCCGGAGGAACCTGTGTTCCACACACGGCATTTTTGGGGTTCTTGTTTTATTTCAGTTTTTCGAGGATTTCATCTGCGCTCATCCCGCTGGCCAGCAGCTTTTTCAGCACCTCTTCGGCCTCGGCTTTCTTTGCTTCTTCCGCAGCTTTCTGATCGGCGACAGCTTTCTTGGCTTCCAGCCTGGTCAGTTCTTTCTGGATGGTCTTGAGAGCCGCCTTCTTCTCTTTCAAATCCACTTTCAGAGTATCGATGTTGGCGGTGATGGAAGTAATTTCTGAAGTGAGGGAAGCAATAGCTTCCTGCTTCTCTGCGATCTGGGATGCATAGCCGGTGGTGAGCTTCGATTTATTCTTGCTGCCTTTCGTTCCGGGCATAAGATATCAGCCTTTCTATTATATATTGTGGTTTTATTGTGGCTTAAAGTACAACAATTAGAATATAGTTCTTATTTTTACCTATTGGGGGATCATCCAATAATAGAAAACATCGTCGTATTATTATCTCCTAAAGTATAAAATAACTCTCGCATATCACGTCTCCCGATGGTGCCGTGCCACCCCTCAGTATCGCTAAGCCCATACCTCTTTATGCAATCCGCTAAGCCTCTTTGAATCTCCCTTACCGGATAACAGCGAACAATATCCGATAAATTTCCAACATCAAGTTCATACGCATCTGTGGTCTGTTCCCCTCGGTACAATGCAACACGCCATTCATTTTGGCTATGATACTGGATGCTCTTATCAAAGCAGTCCCGTTTCCTAATATTAAATCCCCTTTTTTGTAGTTCTTCTATTTTAAAGAATCGATTTTCCAAAGCCAAATACATACGTGGTCCTTCTTTGCTTTGCTTACCGTTTAACATCTGAGGATGATAGTGAATATCCCCACATAATACTTCATAATTACTTTTTTTAGCAGCCGCTTCAATACGTCTTAAGAATTCAGCTTCATTTGTTATAATAGCCACATACTCTCCAAATTTTGACATGTCATCATTAAGATCGTAGCGAAGAAGTCCTCTCTCCAGAATAAAATCAATTTTATAAAAGCAAAGAACATTACAAAATTTATATCCTTCAGCTCTAAAATGATAATCACTTGCCTGAGCTGCTTGAAAATCCATTGGAAAACCATTAAAATCTTTCACTGGAACAGTACAAACAACGCCTTCAAAAATATCTTTTTGTTCTTCGAAACCATTGTTCCAGAAATAATCAAGCGTATTCATATAGAGTTTTCCAGAAATAAATGCGTCTAAAAAGTTCTTCTGTGAGAAGAACCTTGTTAATAGGTGCATATCTAATCCCTCACTAAATCAATTCTATATTTTTCCACTATCACAGAAATGTGTTTTATTTACAGTGTTTTTCTCACATCTCAGCCAATTATCGAATTCCTGATTCTTAGATGGTTTCAGTATAGTACTGTGAGATGGTGAGAGCAATATGGTTAACTCCATTCGTTAAATTGTGAAATCTTTGATTGTTCCAACCGGGGCAGCCATTGTTTTATCAAAAAGTACAATATCTTTTGCACCTGTGCAAACCGTGCTCTTATATTTAATTCCCGCATAGCCTTTACTTAGAAAATACTGTGCTACACATTGAAATGGCGCATACAGCAATTCCTTATTATCAGTATCTTCCAACGGCAAAAAAATTTGTTCGGAAAGCAATTTTATATAGGTCGATAGTGACCAATCTAATATTGCATTAATCACAGAACGCTGCTCGACCAGCGTTGCGCCTGCCGGTCTTCCCTGAATAAGACTTCTTGCAAACCTTTCATCACGAAGTGAGCAATACGCCTGTTCAAGCTTCGAATTAATATCATTATATGTAAGCTCATCCGCAACCGTTAAATCAACAATTTTTTTATTTTTATAGGCTTCTTTAATCGCAAATGAGCAGATTCCGAACCTATCTCCTGCTACTGCTCTGCACTCCTTAATTGTACATTCTTCTGCTAGTCCTGCATTCGTGGACACAGCTAAGTACAGCCATTCTACACCTGCTGGGCTGAATCGATTGTCCTCTTTTATAAATCTTGCTTTTGGCAAAAATCGATCATGGCAAACCACATCTGTTTCTTTTAACCGCGCACCTCTTTTAAGAAAATTATTACTTTGTACTTCTTCCAACGGATACTCAAAGCGATTATGACAATACTCAAAAATTTGATTAAAAACTTTCAAAAATGTAGTATCAAGTGCCTTTGAAATTTCGTTGTATGAAAACTCTTTATTTTTAAGTGCCCTACGAAACGCGCTCCACGTTTCTTTAATAATCTGTTCAGAAGAATGTACATCGCCAAAGTCAATTGGATGCTCATCAAAAATAGGATTATTCGGCATCTTTCAAATTCCTTCCTGTCATTCAGGATTACCTTCGCATTCTTAGCCACAGTATCATATTACTGTGTTGCCTGCTGCTCACCACGGAGAGGTGTGCAAAGTTTCGAGCAGCGATGGGAACTCACGCTCCCACAATTCATGTTATTTCCCCTATGATATTTCATGGAGGTGTAAATCACATGAAGAATAAATTAGACTGGTTCGATGATAACTGGAATTGGGATGTACGACCCACACGGATGCTATATGAGCTTCTCCTCTCTCCTACTTACCGGATTCCCATGAGAGCGAAAGAGTTATATTCGTTTAAGTGGGGTGCTGAGTTTCCAAGGTGTCCACGATGCGGCAGTACAATGGACCGTGAGTACCAACTTTTCTGCGACCGCTGCGGTCAAAGACTGAACTGGAGTAGATTTTGATGATTGTGAAGTTAAGTACATAGGTCGGGACGGGCCAGAGGAGGATGATTAATCTCTGACATTTTTATTTTACTCCACCGTTACACTCTTTGCAAGATTTCTCGGTTTATCGACATCTAGGCCCTTGGCCACAGATACATAGTAGCCAAGCAGCTGCAACGGGATCACAGCCAAACTTCCAACGAAATGTTCATCCACCTTCGGCACATAGACCGTGAAGTTCACCTGATCCTCAATTTCGTACTTGCCATAGGTTGTCAGGCCCATCAGATAAGCGCCACGGCTCTTGCACTCCAACATATTGCTAATAGTCTTTTCGTAGAGTTCGCTCTGGGTAAGCACACCGATGACCAGTGTTCCCTGCTCGATCAAACTGATGGTGCCGTGCTTCAGTTCACCTGCTGCGTATGCTTCGGAGTGAATATAGCTGATTTCTTTCAGCTTCAAGCTGCCTTCCAAGCAAACTGCATAATCAATGCCACGGCCTACGAAGAACACATCATGCGCATTGGCGTACTTTGCCGCGAACCACTGGATACGCTCTTTATCCTCCAGAGTCTTCTGCATCTTCGCCGGGAGAGTCTGCAGTTCAGAGATATAATAGCTGTACTGTTCTTCCGTGATCTTTTCTCTGACTTTTGCGAACTGAACAGCTAAGCAGTACATGGCTACAAGCTGTGCGCTGTATGCCTTGGTCGTAGCAACAGAGATTTCAGGACCGGCAAGCGTGTAGAACACTTTATCTGCTTCACGGGCAATACTGCTGCCCACTACATTGACGATTGCCATTGTGGTGATGTCCTTCTCTTTTGCCCGCCGCAGTGCTGCCAGCGTATCTGCTGTTTCGCCGGACTGGCTGACAACTATCACCAGAGCTTTCTGATCAAGCGGCATTTTGCGATAGCGGAACTCTGATGCAAGTTCCACACGCACCGGAACATCCACCATATCTTCCAGCACATACTGAGCAGCCATACCAACATGCCATGCAGAACCGCAGGCAACAATATAAATCTGCTCAAAGTTTTTAATCTCCTCTTCGGTGATTTCCACACCGGACAGGTCGATAGCTCCATCTTTAATCACAGAATTCAGGGTGTCTTGGACAGCTTTCGGCTGCTCATGGATTTCTTTCATCATGAAATGCTCAAAGCCGCCCTTTTCAGCTGCTTCTGCATCCCATTTGATCTCGGTGGTCTGCTTTTCGATTTCATCGCCGTTCAGGTCATAGAAATGCGCCTCACCCGGAACGAGCTTTGCGAACTCAAGATTTCCAATGTAATACACATTACGAGTGTATTTCAGAATTGCAGGGACATCCGAAGCCACATAGGTTTCGCCATCCGCAATACCGATAATCATCGGGCTATCCTTACGCGCCACCCATATCTCGCCCGGATAATCACGGAACATCAGCTCAAGTGCATAGGAACCGCGCACACGAACCATCGTCTTGGCAATGGCATCGATAGGTCCGAGATTGTACTTCTTATAATAGTAGTCCACCAGCTTGATGACCACTTCGGTATCCGTCTGGCTGTAAAACGTATAGCCGTGTTTTAGCAGCTTTTCTTTCAGCTCGGTATAGTTCTCGATGATACCGTTATGAACACCGACAACCTCAGATTCAACCGCGCCAGAACCCGAACGGCTACAGTTACCGGAAACATGCGGATGTGCATTCGTCTGGCTCGGCTCACCGTGAGTAGCCCAACGAGTATGGCCGATACCACAGGTTCCTCTCAGAGCATTGCCGTTATCCGTTTTCTCCATCAAGTTGGACAGGCGACCTTTTGCTTTCACAACCTGTGCCAGATTTTCTCCGTCACGAACAGCCAGTCCAGCCGAGTCATATCCTCTATATTCCAATTTCGACAGGCCATCCAGCAGGATCGGTGCTGCCTGCCGGTTTCCTGTAAAACCAACAATTCCACACATAGGTTTATCCCTCCCGTTATTTATATCTCTCGTCTATTATACTTTCCCTCTATTATGTAAAACAGCTGGATTACTGCCCAGAGCCGTCATTGACCTTATGCTTTATATCCTTTTTTGCAGATCACATTGACCACTTCGTCAACATACTTCTGGCAGGTGTCATGGTCAGGTGCTTCCACCATAACACGCACGACCGGCTCCGTACCGGACTCACGAACCAGAATTCGGCCAGTATCACCCAGAGCCTCAGCCACTTTATTTACTGCTTCCTGCACGGCAGTGTCATTCTGTGCGACCTTCTTATCAGTCACACGGACATTCTCCAGAACCTGCGGATAGATTTTCAGCGGTGCTGCCAATTCGCTCATCGGCTTCTTCTTCGCCAGCATAACTTCCATCATCTTCAGACTGGTCAGGATACCGTCACCGGTGCTGGCGTACTTAGAGAAGATGATATGTCCGCTCTGCTCACCACCGATACGGCAGCCGTTCTTGGCCATGTACTCATAGACGTATTTATCACCAACAGCGGTTTTGGCATAGCCAATTCCCTGCTCATCGAACGCTTTGTACAGACCAAAGTTGGACATAACGGTCGTAACCACGGTGTTGTTCAGCAGCTTGCCGCGTTCCTTCATATAGCAGCCATAGATGTACAGGATGTGGTCACCCGTGATGACATTGCCCTTCTCATCCACGCACAGGCAGCGGTCAGCATCGCCATCAAAGGCAAAACCAACGTCCAGCCCGTTCTCCACCACGAACTTCTGCAGGCCTTCGATGTGGGTGGAGCCAGCGTTATTGTTGATGTTCAGGCCATTCGGCTTGTTATTGATGACATAAGTATCTGCACCCAGAGCATCAAACACGGACTTTGCAATATTCCAGGAACTACCATTAGCACAGTCCAGACCGACCTTGACACCCTTGAAAGAGTAGATGCCCAGAGAGATCAGGTAACCCATGTAGCGGTTGCGGCCAGCCACATAGTCCACCGTGCAGCCGATGTGCTCACGGTGCGCAAAGGGCAGTTCCGGCCAGTCCTTGTCAAAGATGTGGAGCTTGCCATCGATATAGTCCTCCACCAGAAGCAGAGTTTCCTCGGGCATTTTCTCGCCGTAACGATCGATCAGCTTGATGCCGTTGTCGTAGTACGGATTATGGCTGGCAGAGATCATGATGCCGCAGTCGAAGTCATCCACACGGGCAATATAAGCCACGGACGGGGTCGTGGTAACATGGAGCAAATAAGCATCTGCACCAGAAGCCGTCAGGCCAGCGACCAGACTATACTCAAACATATAGGAGCTCCGGCGAGTATCCTTGCCGATGACGATGCGAGCAGGGTTGGTGTCGCCATTGCGCTCACGCAGGGCATTGTAATACCATCCTAAGAAGCGACCTACCTTATAGGCATGATCTGCTGTTAATGTAATACCAGCTTCACCACGGAAGCCATCTGTTCCAAAATATTTACCCATAGTCAATTATTAACCTCGTTGAATATAATATTATAATAATTAAATCATACTTTCCAGCACGATTCAATCATTTCGGCTATGATTTGCGCTTTCAATCTCCATTTGATATGTCTTCGCATCTTTCAAAAAGCTCACTGCAATCATCACGATTACCGCACCAATCGGGAATGCCGCAACAATACTCACCGACTGAAGATTGTTCATGGAGCTTTCTGCAAACAGCAGAGCAATCGGAAGCAGAATCAGCAAAATGCACCACATCAACTGGATGCCCTTATTCGGCTGTTCGCCATCTTCCAGTGTGTGATAGCTATAGCAAGATGCTGTCAAAGCAATCGAATCAAAAGAAGTCGCATAGAAAGCAATCATCGTCAACAGAACAACTACCATGATAACAGGTGCACCCGGCATTGTTTTGATGATAGACACAATCATGCCATATAGATCTCCGCTTTCCAGATACTGTGCAATAAAGTCAGCCTTTCCAGTAACCTGCATTCCCATAGAATAGTTACCAAGTACGATAAAACTCGTCAACGTAGAGCCAACACCAAATACATAGCCACCAAGGATTGTCTGACGTACTGTTCTGCCACGAGAAATGCTGCCGATAAAGAACGGAGCAGCTACACACCAAACCATCCAGTAAGCCCAATAGTAGATTGTCCAGTTCTGCGGGAAGTTCGATGTACGGAGCGGGTCAGTGAACGTAGACAGATCAACAAAGTTCTGGATCATTCGTCCAAAGGAAGAAAAACCGGTTTCAATAATATACCGTGTTTCTCCACCAAACAGCAGAACAAACGCAATCAGGCCAAAGAACATATAAATACAAATGTTTGCCAACTTGCTGATTCCCTTAAATCCATGTAGCAAGGAATATGTATATACAGCGCAGGTAATCAGAAGAATAATAATGTTGATTACAGTACGACTAACGGCAACATGGAACAGTTCACTGATAATGGTTGCCATAAGCGGTGTTGCTACACTAAAAGTGGTAGCAGTACCAGCAAGGAGGGCAAACACAGCTAACAGATCAATAATGCGACCTGCCCAGCCATCGGTATACTTTCCAAGAATCGGACGGCAAGCCTCTGAATACTTCTGACGGTTTCTTTTTCTTACATGAAGCATAAAACCAAAGGCAACGGCCAGTACCAGATAGAATCCCCAAGGAATAAAGCTCCAATGGAACAGCGGATACACACCAGCCCAATCCTGAATGCTACCCATTTCTGCCAGATGTGGATCAGTCGCATACAGCACCCATTCCGAGAACGAATAGAACAAAATATCTGCTGCGAGACCACAGGTGAACATCATCGAACCCCATGCAAAGAAGGAATACTTCGGCTTCTCATTCTGCTCGCCAAGGACGATGTTACCATACTTAGAACCGGCAATATACAGGGAAAGGATGAAAATCCCCAATCCAATTACCAAGTAATATGTACCAAAGGTATCACCAAAGAAAAAACGTATCTGGCTCAGTACGGCATTCGATTGTTCCGGCGCAAAAAAGAATAGAACACATAATGCAATTACGATTGCCAAAGGCACCAGTGTTATCATCCAGTCTATTTTACCATGCTCTTTTTTCGTATTCATTTACTTTCCCTCCACGTATTTTTTGTAGCTGGCATCCAGAGCAATTAACTCACTCAGATTATCCACCTCTATAATATCGTCCTTATTCATCGGACGGACACCCAATTGATACTCTTCCGGGTAGCAAAACATTGCCACATCATCCCAGTAGATTTGTCGGTTCTGCTTCTGTTCAAACTCAATTTCCAGATGATGTTTCAGTCTCTTTCCATCCTCTGCAGTCCAGCGGGAAATACTGTACAGCTGCCATCCGCCTTTCCCCCCTGTCCGGCTGCAAGCCGTTACAATGCCATTCTCAACAGTCTGAAGCCACTCATCTGTTTCGCCATCTGTCCAAACACTGTTATAACCAGAGCGTTCAAATTCCGGTGCAAGGATTTCAGGATTATAAATAATCTGATCGCCATCCAGAATAATCGCATTTTCAATGTAATCTCTTGCCACGTAAAGCGATGCAATGTTATTACAGGTATCATAGTAAGGATTTTCAATCAGCTTAACACCAGGATACTCCTTTTCAAGTGTCACAAACTGCTCTTTCAGATATCCAACAACAACATAAATCTCATTGATTCCGTTTTTATGCAGACCATCAATGACTGTGTCAATCATCCGCACCCCATTCACTTTAACCAGCGGTTTCGGTGTTGTCAGCGTCACCGGGTGCATTCGATTTCCTAAGCCTGCCGCCATAATAATGGCTCTTTCTACTTTTGGCATTTATTCTTCCTCCCCTTGCTTTTTCAATTCCTCTTGAACAATTCGATAATAGTCTTTTGCATATCGATACTGCCGAAGCGAATATTCGCCAAACTCTACACCAAGATTGCGTTTATATTCACACCAGTTGCTCCACAACAGACCACAGGCTGCAATATAGCAGTAAATTTTGATTCTGGTCGCATCATCACAACCTTCTTTAAAGTAAGCAGCAATCAGGCGATCCACCTGACGCTTATTGTAAAGTGAGTAAATACAGAACATTGCCACATCCACATGAGGATCTTGCATTCCTGCATACTCCCAGTCAATCAGTCGGATTTCTTCCCTGCCCTCTTTCTCCACAAAAAGGAAATTGTCCGGCACGGCATCAATATGGGTCAGAACCTTTTCTCCAGCATGTGCATCAATATATGGCTTCAGTGACAGAACATTTGCTTTTGTTTTTTCATAATCCTTATAAACAGAAGGTATTCCCTCCCACAGCGTTTCATAGAACTCCATCTGTCCGAAAATATCAAACTCGTGGTTTACTTTTAATTTCAAGTCATGGAACGCATGCAACCGCTTCATACACTTCTTAACATCTTCGTAGTTCAATGGATCGCATACTCTTGCGCCTTCCAGGAACTCTGTGATTTTATAGCCATTTTCTGGATTGATATATGCAATATCATCGCAAATATGCTTCCCGTCAATAGCTTGATAAACTGCCGCCTCCTGACGACGGTTAATAAGCTGGTCAGTTCCTTCGCCCGGAATACGCATGATATATTTCTTTCCTTTACAGGTAAACAGGAAAGACCGATTTGTCATTCCTTTTTTCAAAACGGTAATATCCGTAACCGCTTCCGGCTTTGCTTCCAAGGCTGCACAAATCACCTGAATTGCATCTGTTTTCAACTGGTTAGAATCGCTGTCGATTTCCCTGAGTTGCTCATAAGTATTGATTTCCACTACATCTGCTGAATGAACCACACGAGCGGCAACAATCATTCGATCTTTGTTATAAAGAGCTTCTTCCCAAAATGCTCCATCGTACCGCTGATTTTTACATAGTTTCTCAATACGTTTCGCAACTGTATCGGCATCCTCTTTTACCAGATAGCAGATACCGATCATTGCATTGCCGCCAGAACTTTCTGGCACAGTTACAAGCTCCATTTTACGATTAACGCGAACATTGCTTTCATTGTCCACTAGGTCACTAACCATATACCAGGAATACAGTTCATGACGATGGAACGGATTTCTGTCACACCAAATATCACAAGGAATAATGTAAGCATTCTCCAAATGTTCTTTTACAAGTTCAACCGAATGCAGATTGTTCCTTGCTGCATAATCGGCATTAACTACGAGTTCAACACCATACTCATCAATCAAATACTCGTATTTTTCTTTCATGAAACCCACAACCACATAGATTTCTTTAATCCCCACTTCATGAAGCTGCTTAATGATACGCTCGATCAATGCCTCCTCATTGACTTCCAAGAGGCCTTTCGGCATTTCCGTATTAATGGGAACCATCCGCATACCGAATCCCGCTGCCAGAATAATAGCGCGTTGCGGGGTTTTCTGTTTGAATTCTGTAATTGCTTTCTCTGTTGGACGTATGGATTCATCTAGGTAATCAGCTTTAATAAGTTCTTTTAACGAACGGTTTACCACCCCCAATGAATGGCCTGATACTTCTGCCAGAATTCTTTGATTAATAAATGGTTCCAGCAGAAGCGTGTTCAGAATATCGCTTTCTTGCTTGTTCATGTTCGTCGTTCCCTTCTTTTTCGTGAACATAAATTTTAATATAATCCGGTCTTCCGGATGCTCTCCAAAAAGACCGGATAAATTGTGCATTAATATAAATCAGTGTTATTTTATTTCGACATTTCCGAAATCCAGATATTCTATCTCATGTGTCACTCTTTCATTTTCGGGTGGCAATTTCATGTAGTCACCGTATGCCACCTTCAAAAAGCGGTCATATTCCTCCGGGATGTTAAACATCTCCCCTTCAAAAATATGCTTTATGGTTTTTCTTAGCACTCTTTCTGGGAAGAACCAATAGCTATAACAAGAACCTGCCTGTATTCCCAGCATTTTTGTATTACTATGCCTTGAATATAGCTGATCTATTCTTCCTCTTAGAAATCGTGTTGTGCAGACCATTCCGGCAATATCAGTTGGTAAAAACTTCAGCCTTTTTTTTATTCCTTTTCCCTTCCATACTTTATATCCAGATTTTGACATAATAGCTTGTGCTAAAAAGGCCATTTGTATGCCTTCTAATTTTCTTTCTATCATATTATCTGAAATATAATAATATGGAAACACATCAACAAAAATCTCATTATGCACCAAGTCTTTATTTCCAATTTCCTCGATGTATTTTGTTCCTTTTAGCCGAACCTTACTAAAAACGAGAGGATTATTTTTGTTTGTCTCGTAATTATCCAAAAAGAATCTGTCATCAAGTTCTGTAGGAGCTACTGCAATGAATTTCGCATAGTCATCACAGCACATACCGATATCCATATCATCATCCCAAGGTATGAATCCATTATGCCGAACTGCACCAAGCATTGATCCAGAATCAAGGAAATAATTGATATCGTATTTTTCACAAATACGCTTAATTTCCTTAGCAATCATTAACTGTGCCTGTCTTAATTTTACGATTTTTTCCTCATTCATTAATAAACCTCTTATTTGATATCAACTATACAAAAGTCAAAACTCATTTCTTGCGTAATTCTATAATCTTACGAATTATTTTATTTCTATTTCCCAATAAAATAAGAACAATCCCGACTAAAACAATATATCTCAACCATGAATTAGAGTATCCAACAAGCATCAGCCCCATCATAATAAGGACTCCGCATGACAAGAGTATTACAAAGCGAATATCATAAATACTCTCCAGTTCCGGCTCATTGCTAACAATTTTTCTATAAGCAAAATAATGTGCAACGGAAAAGACTATATAGCATACCAATGTTGTATATCCAGCCGCATAATATCCATATTGTCTAATATAAATATAATTTAATACAATATTTAGAAGTGCACCAGAGCACGATGCCACCATAACAAACTTTGTCTTTTCATAATAAAATTCAACATTTGCAAAAAGTGGATATAAGAACATAAAAAAAACCGAAGCTGCCACTGGAGGCATTACCCAAATTGCATTATAATATTCATCTGTAGCAAATAATTTAATTAGTTCTGGTCCAAATGCCATTGCCATAACGCAACCCATAGCTACGAGCAGCAAGATAAAATTTGCATTTTTTCCTATTTCTTTAAAGCGTTTTTCTTTTATATTTTGATATGTGTATGGGATAAAAGAACTATTTATCGCTCCCGTTATAATTGTCATCATCATTGCAAGCGTATAAGCAATGCCATATATAGCCGCTTCGGATGTGCCCACCATTTTATCAATCATTATTCGATCCGACTGATTGAGTATTGTCATTGACAGATAATGAGGAATAAGCGGAATATTAAATGTCAAAGCATATTTCCAAAAAAAGCTGTCAAAAAAACACTTTCCCCTAATAAAAGCTCGTACATAAAAGTACAAGCCTAATACAACCTGCACTAAAACAAATGATAAAACACGAGCTTCCGCCTTATAGGTCGTCGACATAACCGAAATTATACCAATCAGTGGACTACCTATTGCAATTATCATAGTTGTAAAAATCAAATTTTTATAACTATACCTATATCTCTGTTCAGCAGACCAAAATAGATATGCCGGCTCCAATAATAATTGTGCGAACATTGCGACAACAAACAAGGTACTCATTCCAAATATGTCGTTCCAAAACTTCGGATAAGCAATGTATATTAAAAAAAGTAGAAAAGTGACAGTTGTTGACAGTCCTTGCAGTGAAGAGACGAGTCTATTTTTCTTATCTGGATATTTTGTCAATCCATTGTTAAAAACGCCTGCTGATAAATTCAATGTTGCAAAAATTGTTAAAACCTGATACCACGATTGGTATATTGTATATACGCCATACTGTTGAGTCGTCATTATACGTGTAAATATTGGCGTACTAATCAAGGCGATACCCTTTTGAACGACATTGCAAATAGTAAACCAAATGGATGCTTTAACTGGGGCAGATAGATTCTCATATTTGTTTAATAAATACTTAGATTTAGTCTTTTCTTTCATCTTTGAACCCTTCCATTCCCTCCATTCTTTATCAGGTTCTCTACATCAGATACTGTCATTCTGTTAAAGTCTCCTTCAATCGAATGTTTCAGGCAGCTTGCGGCAACTGCGAATTCAATGGCATCCTTATCATCTTTACCTGTAATCAAACTGTAAATCATTGCACCAGTAAAGCTATCGCCACCCCCCACTCGATCCACAATATCAATATCATAATGCGTGGAATAATTTGCTATACCTGTTGTATCGCATATCATTCCGCTCCATCCATTGCGACTTGCGTTGATACTCTCTCTCAATGTAATAGCTACCTTCTTACAGCCGAATCGTTCGCAAATCTCCTTGGCTACATATTCATAACCACTCTTATTCAGCTTTCCTGATTCAACATTGTTATTCGGTGCCTTAATTCCAAGAACCTTGTCCGCATCTTCTTCATTTGCAATACAAATATCAACATACCGAACAAGGTTACTCATTACCTTCTGAGCCGTTTCGGAACTCCAAAGATTTTTTCTAAAGTTTAGGTCACAGGAAATCGTGATGCCCTTTTCCCTTGCTTTTTTGCAAGCCTGCTCACAGATTTGCACCATATTGTCAGACAGTGCTGGGTTGATACCTGTCCAATGGAACCAGTTCACGCCATCAAACAACGCATCCCAATCAAAATCTGCTGGCTCAGCCAAAGCAATTGATGAAAATGCTCGATCATAGATTACCTTAGAGGGACGCTGCGAAGCTCCCTTTTCAAGATAATATAGTCCCATTCGACCGTTCTTAAAAAAGGTCTTGCTCGTGTCAACGCCGAAGTACCTCAGAGCATTCAACGAGGCATGCCCAACATCATTATCAGGAACAACTGTCAAAAACTCCGACTGAACGCCAAAGTTAGCCAGCGATACTGCAACATTCGCTTCTCCACCACAAAAAGTAGCATCCAAACTATCTTTTTGAAATAATTTTGTATATCCAGGCGAAGCTAATCTTAAAAGAATTTCGCCAAAAGAAAGCACTTTCATCCTCGCTTGCCTCCTTAAATCTTTACATAATGTGGTTTTGTCAAAAAGTTCAATTCTACAAGTTCGCTATACTTTTTTAGCATTTCGGTCATTCCGTGGTTCATTGCATCCAGAATGGCAGTTTTCGTAACGAACGCCATTGTGGATTCCCCATAGTTTTCTTTTTCATCATGAGAATATCCATCAAATCCTGCGAGATAAATCTTCTTTACACCCATCTTTGCGAAGAATTTAATGGCCATCAGGCCTGCATTATCTTTCACAGCCTCAATGTCGCACAGAAGATCTCGATATTTTGTCTGGAGATAAACATTATCTGCTGGAATATTGGATGTAACAATGCATTTTTCTCTGTTTGAGGCATCCAATTCTCTAAAGCGTCTCAAATTGCTCAGAAAAATATAGTCCGTATCCACAAGCGGGTAGTTATAGTTAACGCTTACTGTCACAACATCTTCATTTACAAAAGATATAATCCCATCCTTTTCCTCTATCGAACTTTTTCCGGGAGCAATTAACAAAATTGTTTTTCCATTCAAACTCTCAGTTAATTCAGCCTTATGTTCTTCCTGTGACTTTCCCGTTGCCATATATCTCAGATAGAGATCTTCGATATAGTTCTTATCATAGGTTACTTTTTTATCCTCATCCATCATGTCAAAAATTTCATTCATATTTTCGACAGTCAGAGTCTTTTTGTCGTCCAGATACCCTGCATAATTGGGATGTGCGTTATGCGCAGCAGACAAATAATTCGGTAACGAATAGCCCCAATAGTTGCGCTGATAGAATTCATTCAAAATCTCATCGATAATAGACAGCAACGGTTTGATATCATAATTGCCGTCAGCGTTATCATTCAGGTACTGTACAAACAGCTCTGTGTTCAAATTTCCAGCACCACGTCCCATTCCATAGACAGAAGCATCAATAATCAGTTCTCTATCAGAATGCAAATCGACCAAACTCTGCGCATTCGAGTAAGCTAACTGCATATTGTTGTGCGAATGGAAACCGATTTTAATATTCTCGTTCAGATTATGCTCAACCAAATAGAAGAGTCTGGTCAAGTCTTTACGCTTCATCATACCAAAACTGTCCACGATATAAAACGCGTAAGGCTCTAATTCATTCACACGACGAATCAAATCAAGGAATTCTTCATCCGTATAGCTCAGCGAAACCATTGCCTGAACAAAGACCTTATAGCCTTTGCTTTTGATAGCTTTACATTCTTCTAATGCAGCCACACGATCTTTTTTATGAAAAGCCACACGCAAACCATCTACAGAAGTTCCATCGTACTTCGGCAAGTCTTCAGGACGATACTTACCATAGTCAGTAAGCATTACAAAAGTTTTGCCCTCTTTATTTTGTGGAATAATTTTTGCTACCTCATCGAGAGAAGTAAACTTAGTGACATCTCTATCATATTCCACAGTATTCATGAGGAAGCCGCATTCAACAATATCGATGTTGGCTTCTACAAGTCCGTGAACAATTTTTTTCTCATTATCAAAGCCAAATCTACAATTATTACAATAACCACCATCTCTAAGTGTACAGTCCAGTACCTGTATTTTACTCATCATACTTTCTCCATAAAATTGATTTCACTTTTTCTGAAGCTGATAGTTATAAATTGCATCAGCAATCATAAAATCCTCTGCTTCATCGATATCAACACTTTCAATCTCGCCAACTTCAACGATAAACGGTTTATCGCCAATTCGACGATTAAGATCTGTCATAACATTGTTTCTATAAATATAGAAGCCACTGGTTTCTTCATAGAGTGCCGGCAGATCCTGTGTACGTGGAATATTATTCAGCTCGTAGTTAAACGGCTTTCCATCTTTCCACAGAAAATCCTGCAACTTCTTTGCCGCAAACGAAGAATCATATTCCCCACTCTTAACTGCTTCCAGGCCCTTTTCGATGGACTCTTTCTTAATGAACGGAGCCGTCGTATGTGTCATCACATAAATATCTGCCGGTACTTCATTTGCAAAGCAATGCAGAACTTCATTCATCTTTGTAGTATCCTGATCCAAACTGGTCGAACGCTGAAGATACTTTACCCCTTTCGGGATAAATTCCTGAATATCCGGATTACTGCAGTAAACATAAACCGCATCTACACCCTCAACTGTCAAGAGAGTAGACAAGATATAATGGCAAAGCGGCTTGCCGTTGGTAAAGCTCTTAGTATTTTTCTGCGGCAAACGACGATTATTAAGTTTCATAGGAACAATTGCTACTGTTTTCATTGTATATCCTCCATAAAATCATTAAATGTTCTATATTTTCTATAACTTTCCATATTGACTTTTTTCTTGTTTTCTAATCCACAGAAATTTCCATCAGCAACAAATCTATCCATTTCACTTTTTTCTGTGAAAAGACTTCTATATACTATCATGTCATCTTCTGTCACTTTTTGATTTTTCCTATTAATTCCTGCATAATAGCATTTTGCACTTTCTTCAAATCGTACACGTGACTTATCAAGAAACTGTTCTAAGGAGCAGATTACTTTGGCAGGGTTTCCTGCACATACGGAATTTGACGGTATACTTCCTGAAACAACACTTCCTGCACCAACAATGACATTGTCTCCAATCTTGGCTCCCATTAATATTACGGAATTCATTCCTATAAAGACATTCTTTCCGATAACAGTATCTCTTTGCTGTCTTGGTAATTCTCCAAATATGTTTCCAAGAACAGAATAGCTATAGTCATGTGCAAGTACAATAACTCCGGCTGTTATTTGAGTATTATCACCAATAAAAATGTGTTGAAGACTTGTCTCGTCAATGGTTGTATTTCTCGCATTGTAGACGGTCACATTTTTACCAATTGTTGCCCCCCCCGCCTACAATAATCGATGTATGCATTTCCTGAACTTCTCTCACGATATATTATTTTTTTTACAATCTGTTTTATCATACTTTATCGTTCCTCTATTATATTTGGATACAAAGAGGCTAATCTTTTAATAACCTCTGCTGTATAAAGAACCCTTTGATTTTCACTTTTTAGTTTACTTGTGTAGAAAATCAGTTTTGCGTTTGACTTTATGCATAAATATGTACTAATCAAAGCTGTAGAAGTCATAGTTACTAATACCTTTTTTCCCAAGTCTTCAATATTAAGCGCAATAGCTTCCCACGGAATTGTAAAATCCTTGTTTGTCATATAACCAAGCTCTTCAAAACGATTTTCTTTATTTCTAGGATGCACCTTTACCATTATGTTATTTTTTCCATAGACCTCGGCGATTTCCTCAACCAATTCTATATCACCCGTTATAATACCATCATTGTAATAAGATTCTTCAAAAAAAATAATTTTCGTATCATATGAATCCTTACATTCTTTAACAGAAAACACTTTGTTTAAAATAGGATTTATAATATTTTTTGTTTCGATTAAACTCGGAATTTCTATCATTTTCGACCGTGTATTCCATAGACAAAGTTTAGGATCAAAAAAATAAAATTTATTATAAACTGATAAAACGTGTGGGAAGTATTTATAATACAACTTTTTAACTGCTGACGGATTTTCACGTCGCATGCAAACAGCGTGCTCATATATTTTTGAATATGAAGACGCTCCTTCTTCGAACATTGCAACACTTTTGCATCCATGTTCGTGTATAAGCCATTGCCCTATAGCATTTGAAAAGCCGCCTAAGCCAGCAAACAAGTACTCATCAACTGTATCTGCTCCTTTTATCTTGGAATTTTCCAGCAATTGAGGTAACTTTTTCTTGATATAATGCCAACTCATCATTTTAGGTTCATTCCAATCAAGAGTCTCATTATCAGCAACTACAACCGAATCAAAAAAGCCAACCAATTTATTTGCAATTATATTTGAATTCGGTGTAGATTTTGAAATTATCAATTCACTCCAATTCGAAGTATAAAACACACATTTCACTTGAATGGCAACGATTAGTTGATAGACAGTACAGCAATGAAACACTATTTTTTTATTATTCATGTCCAGTCCTTGCCCCATTTCTTTTTAAATCAATATTAAATTTGGACATATTTCCCATTGCTAGGGGTATTAAATAATAAATCATCTGCGTCAAAAAATATGTTGATGTATTATCCGTAAGATATAATATAAACATATATATTGTTGCAAGTAGATAATATTCTCCAACAGCAATACCATTACATCTGCTCAACCTGCCTGTTTTAAATTTAAAGCAATAGAAAATCCATGCTAACATTCCTACAAATCCAATTTCAATAAACATAACAAGAATATCACTGTGTATACTAGCTGCAACTCCATATCCCCCTATTCTAAACCCACTAGTATACAAATTTCCCCAATATCGTGAAAAATAAGTATATCCGTTTCCCATGAACAATGGAGAAAAATCGTAAAACTTTCTTGCATAGGAATAATAGTCAAGTCGTCCCATAAAATCAATTCCAAACTTGGTCGCCAATATATCCAATACACCGCTCCAAATCAAATATACGTATCCAATTGATATAATCGAGAAAAGAAGAAAGAAAAAGATGCTTCTACCTTTCATAGTTTTTCCTTTTCGCAAAACCACCCAATATGAAGCAATCGCAACAGCTAGTGCAAAAATTTCAATTCGCTTCAATCCAAGCACAATAAGAGCAAATGAAAGAAATATTTTTTTTACATGATTTTTTTCTCTATTACATTCCACAAACACATAATACAAAAAGAACAGTCCCATTGCAAAAGTGAGATCATGCACTTCCATTATATACGAGGCTGACGTATTCGCACCAGTTACAGCACTAATCAAATACAAACTTATTTCTCGAATTCCATAATTAATAATTAAGGGAATTATTGATCCCAGCGTATAAGATGTTACTCCTGCACAAAATAAAATATCTATACTTTTTTTGCCGAACAAATAAAATCCACAACTCGCATAACCCCATGCGAAAACCAAGTACAATATTGTGCTAAATAATCTTGTGTAATTTCCAAGTGTCACATTATCTCGAAACATCCAGAGCAGTATCGAATAAATACCAAAGATTATAAAGGGTGTAATCATCAAGTTATAATGTTCTCTTACTTGCTCAAATTTTTCATTCTTTTTCGCTCTATTTTTTGTTGAAGCAACAATCGCCATATAATAGAGCATCCAAAGTCCAGCAACTATATATTTAATATTGTAGTTGATGTTTGTTCCATTAAATCTATTGGTAAATATTATTATTCCAGAAACGAAATATGGGATTTGTGACTTCCTGATTTTTAGAGATCTATTTATCATTTATTCGCTTCCTCCTGCATATCGCTGTTTATAGTGTTAGCATTTTTGCCATAAATCTCATTATCAGTGGTCTCCATGCACCCTTTTAGATGATAAGGCATTTATGTATCATTTGTTTTTGCATCGCTTCTTAATGAAACAGTTCCCGCTTTTTTTTCCAATTCTGAAGTGCCGCTAGCGCATACGTCAACAAATTATTTTTATTATATATTGCTTGACAAAACAATTTCTGCTTTACTGGCAATTTAGAAAAGTCGTAATTTTTAATTACGGTTTGAACACATTCATCACAAATCATAGACTCTATTGCCTTATTTGATTTCTTCCAATCTAAACCTCTATAATTCACTTCCTGCATAATAGCTACACGAAGATTAGCTAAAAACATGCTTTCAATTCTACGACATAAATTTGCGTAATTGTCCTTGTCTGCAATAATTTGGATTTCATAAAGGTATAATTTTTTTATTTGCTCAAATCTCTCCGGTCTGTATTTAGTTGTCAATGTACCCACATTATGATAATAGTTGTACCCTGCCGATTCAACAATCGCCACAATGTTGCAATGGCTCATAAATTCTATGTCAAAAATCACATCCTCAGATATATATGTTCTCTCCGAACAAAAATATATGCTATTTCGTTCTATAATTTCACGATTAAATATTCCACTACAAACCGACATCCCAGAATAGTTATGGCCGCACTCATCGTATCCAACCATACTGGGAAGCATCATATCCATGATCTCTCGTTTATTAAAGACCTTTCCTGCGAAAGGGTGATAACTTACCACTTCATGTGTTTCATACTTATCCGTCATGCCCCCCAAGCACGCATCCGCATGATATTTTTCCGCAGTTCTCAGAAGTTCACAAAAGTGTTCTGGTGAAACAGAGTCATCCGAATCGATAAACGAAACGTACTTTCCCTTTGCCATAGCGAGTCCACTATTTCTAGCAAACCCTAGCCCTTCATTCTTTTTATGTATAACACTCACAAAAGAGTACTCTTGAGCATATTTATCGCATATTTCCGGACTTCGATCCTTTGATCCATCATCCACTAATATAATCTCATAATCAGGTATATTCTGTGCTAAAAGTGACTCCATACACCGATGCAGATATTTTTCAACATTGTAAACTGGAACAATAATACTTAACTGTAAATTCATTTTTTCTCCGTTATTCAAATTTCATTTGATTTTTAATATCAGCGTCCACAATTTCCTCGCCGGTCTTATGCTTCAGCTGCTCTTTAGATGCTTCGCTCAGGCCATTATTGACAACAGCACACATATCGCAGGTGCTGCACTTATCCAGTTCTTCTTTAGTAACTTTTCCATCACGATAGTCACGGCAAATCTTCAGTTCATACATACTGTACGGATGCTTGGTGAACAGAGCCTTGAACTTGTGGACCAGAACCCAAGTAGCAGGTTTCCAGATGTACTTATGCATTGCCGGAGAAACAGAACCAATCATCCAGCAGTCACGGTCGCAGCAACGAACCTTCTTACGGACTTCTTCAGCCTGCGGACTGTTCCACAGTTCGTCCCAGCTCTGGGTATTCAGGTTGCCCATAACCTCTTTATCCTTGGTGCCATTGCAAGGCATAACATCGCCATACGGATCGATGAAGAAGGTATCGAAGCTCATATCGCAAGGCAGCAGACGCTTCTGACCGTAGATGTAGTTGATCAGGCCATGATTGAAGTAAGCACGGAACCACTTCTTCGGGCTGTTGCTGCGGAGCAGTTCATTGACCAGATTCTCGAAGTTCTTAGCAACCATCGGACGGTCATGGATGATGTTCTTGGCCTCAACGAAGTAGAAGCTGTTGTGCAGAGAGGCAGTTGCAAACTCCATGCCCATCTCATCAGAGATCTTGTACAGCGGAACCAGGTCAGGAGCGTTCTTGTCCTGAACGGTCATACCGAAACCTACGTCCTTCATGCCCATCTCACGAAGCTTCTTCAGCGTGCCATAACCACGCTGATAGCCATTCTGCAGGCCACGGATCTCGTTATTGGTCTGCTCCAGACCCTCGATAGAGATACGGATACCGATCTGCGGGAACTCTTTGCACAGGTCAACGATACGGTCGGTGAAGAAACCGTTGGTCGAAATAACGATACGGTCAGACTTCTTGTACAGTTCACGCACAATATCTTTCAGGTCAGTGCGGATGAACGGCTCACCACCTGTGATGTTGGTAAAGTACATCTTCGGCAGCTTCTTGATGGTTTCGATGCTGATTTCCTCTTCCGGCTTGGAAGGTGCTTTATAACGGTTGCACATAGAGCAACGAGCGTTGCAGCGATAAGTGACGATGACCGTACCATTTAACTTCTTTTCTTCAGACATGATTAACTCTCCTATTGTTTACTCTCTCTTTTAAGAATGTTTCGACTTTATTTAAGAACCACTTGGCACATACCGAGAACACAACTGAACCGCAGACGACTGCAATCGCTGTGAAGATATATGCCAGCAGACCATTTCCAAGTAGATGAACAAGGTGTAGCTTTTCAAGCACACGATAAATTACCATGTGGCACAGATAAATTTCGAAGCTGATACCGCCGAGGAACTTGGCAACTGGATTGACCAGTACCCCCCCCCGATTGCATCCGAGGGTATAGGCCAGTGCTGCCACACAGAAGAAAAGCATTGTAAGCGTATTGCCGCCTACTGCAAAATAAGCAACTGTGGCAATCAGCAAAATCGCACCGGCGATGACTTTATGCTTCGATACAAACTCAGCCAGTTCCTTTCGATAAAGGAAAATCAGGCCACCAGCGATAAAGTAAATCGCATCGTAGACAATATTGGTTCGCGGACTGAAATCCACAATGTGGTTCCCATCAAAAAAATAAGTCCTGCACAACCAGTTGAACACTAATGCTACAATCGCCACGCCCCACGCTCTCTTCTTATTTCCAATCAGGAAGCAGAAGAACGGGAACAGCATATAGAACACAAAAATGACTGCCAGCGTCCAACTCACACCAATGACCGAAATCTTGGCATTCGGCAGAAGTCCTTGGCATAACGTCAAGTTTGCAAAGACTTCAAACAAAGATTCCTTGCTCGGTGAAATCACAAAATCCAACGCACAAAGCAGTGCAAAATACGGCCAGATCTTGATGTACCGCTTTTTGTAGAAATCCTCTACGCTAATCTTCTGGTCAATAATTTTCTGGTAATAGCCGCAGCACATGCCAAAACCGCTGACCATCATAAAAAGGAAAACGAGGTTTGTGAAAGATGGTATCAGCCGCTCAAACACAAATCCTCCTATCCCATATTCTCCATTTGCGAGGACGTGCATCAGTGCAATGCCAATGATGGCATACGCCTTCAATCCATCTATTCCCTCATATCGATCCGCTTTTGTAGCCACAAATTCTCTCCTCACATACCAATCTTACTGATACACCTTCATAATTTTCTCGTAATACTCATCGATGGTATCAAAGCTGATGTCCTTGCAGTTCTTGCTATATGCTGCACACACCTTCTTATCCCCCCAGAGCTTCACGATCTTCTTCTTCAAATCTTCGGCATTACCACTCTCGAACAGCTCACCGGTCTTGCCGACCTGAATCAGTTCCGGGATACCACCAATGTCTGCTCCCAGCACCGGCGTGCCGTACATTTGGGATTCCATCACGGAGAACGGGCAGTTCTCATACCATTCAGACGGGTAGATGGAGAAGCGTGCCTCCCGGATGAGCTTTTCCAGTGCCTCGCCCTTCTGGAAGCCAACATTTTTGATGTTGCTTACGCCTTTGATGGTATCTTCCAGTGGACCGACGCCTGCAAAGATGAACTGAACATCCGGCAGTTCCTTACAGACCTTGATGAGTGTGCCGATGCCTTTCTCCTCAGAGAAACGTCCAAAGTACAGCGCATAGTCCATCCGCTGATACTTACAGAGGATTACCCCCCCCCCGATAAATCGGGATGAGCTTGTTACAGTAAGCTTCAAGATCATCTCTCTCAAGGTTAAGGCACGCCTTTGCGTACTTATCTATCTCCGCCGGATCATGCCAAAGTTCCTTGATAATAGATGCCAGTTGCTTGGAATCCCGACTTGTGAACAGTCGTCCATCCACACCATCTGTGATCAACTCTGGAATGCCGCCAATGCTTGCGCCGATGACAGGAGTTCCGCGCTGCTGACTCTCCATAATAGAGAACGGGCAATTTTCGTAGACTTCTGAAGGGCAAATAGAGAACTTTGCTTCCCGAATCAGTTTGTCCAATGCATCGCCAGTCTGGAAACCAACGTTCTTAACATTTTTCAGCTGATTGACCTTGTCTTCCAATGGTCCAGAACCAGCAAAAATAAACTGAATATCTGGCAACAGATTGCAGGTCTCAACAAGTGTGTTGATTCCCTTCTCTTCAGAGAAGCGGCCGAAGTAAAGGACGTAATCTTTCTTTTCAACCTCTTTAGGCTCCACCTTCTCCACAAAGTTGTGCATTGCGATTGTCTTAGTTGCAAACAACGGATTCGTGTCCATCTTGGTTTTCAAGAATTCCGAGCAGCAAATAATCTTGTCAATATACTTGTATGCTCCGTTCCATTTCCAGAATTCCGCCTCCATCATGCCAACGATTGACTTTGCTGTAGAACCATGAACACATTTGCCCTTTGCACAATTTACGAAGTGACCGCCGAGGCACTTCTCGCAGTTCTCGTGTGTGATAGGGTTCTTCAATTGATGATTTGGGCAGACCAGCTGGTAGTCGTGGGCTGTAAAGACGATCTTGCAATCCTTCCCCGTCTCCTCGCGCCACTTCACAATTTCCAGAATCATGGAAGGTGTCAGCTGGTAGTTAAAGTTGTTTAGGTGACAGACCTCCGGCTTGAAGTCGTCCAGAACTTTTCTCAGCTGCGCTCTTGCTTCCTTGCTGTAGATAGTTTTGATGGGGTAGGTCAGCTTGCTCAGTTTGCTGCCGCCGTGGAAGTCCATATCAGATGTATAAGCATTGACCCGGTTGCCCACGCAGCGGCCTTCGTGCTCCATACCGAAGTACTGAACCTCATGTCCATGCTGCTCCAGCACCTCACCCAGTTTAAATATGTATGTCTCAGATCCACCATTTGGATATAAAAATTTATTTATTATCAATACTCTCATCTATTATTTTCTCCTATACAACTTCATTGTTTCCTTTACAACTTCATCCCAGTTATATTTCTCGCAGATAAAGTCAGCTGCCTGATTCTTCATTTTCATAACCATTTCAGGATGGTTACAGGCATCCTGCAACTTTTCTTGCAGATCCCGCACGTCGGACTTTTTGAAAATCAGCGCCTTATCTTCCACAACCTCTGCACATTCCGGAATATCGGATACCAGACAGCAATTGCCATAACTCATTGCCTCCAGCAGACTTAAGGGCATTCCTTCCAAATCGGACGGCAATGTGTAAATGTAAGCGTTACTGTATAGTTCATCCAGCATTGCTCCCTGCACAAACCCAGTAAAGAGAATCCGATCGTCACCCTTCGCCAGGTCTTTCAATTCCTCCATAAAGGAATCCGTATCGCTGGAGCCGCCTGCGATGACCAGCTTTTTATCCGTCATGACATTCTTGAAAGCCTCAACCAGATATCGAACACCTTTTTCCGGCACCAGACGACCGAGGAACAATATGTAGGAGTCTTTTTTCAGCCCGAACTTATCTGTAATCAGACTTGCTTCCCGAATCTGCGGCCTATTCACGCCATTAGGGATAAAGTGCGTTTCTCTTCCATAAGTTTCCTTAAAATAGTCCTGCACTCCTTTGCTCAGAACAATGACCTCGTCCGCATATTTCGCAGCATTTTTTTCGCCTTGGTGGATAAACTTAGAACCAAGTCCTGATTGCCATTTCTCGCGCTGCCAATCAATGCCGCCCGATGTCAAGTCTTGGACAACTTTTTTCACAAATAAATTTGAAAAAGGCA
>ENA-UOJJ01001793-UOJJ01001793.1-human-gut-metagenome-genome-assembly--contig:-CS66-NODE-1793-length-29977-cov-5.738988_pt1 | contig 29977 bp, 27 predicted proteins | sample MGYA00242343_ERZ723890 | MGnify/ENA metagenome assembly ERZ723890
TCGGTTCCAGCACCAGACAGCCATCGCCCACATATTCCGGCTTCATGATCTTATCTTTCGTCACTGCCCCCTTGATCGTCTTGCCGACCAGATCACCAATACCCTTGATGCCGGCAGTTGCCTTTACATGTCCGGCCATCCACTGCATAGCACCAGCCTGAATGATTGCGGAATGATCTTTGTCAATGTCAATCACCAGCTGACGTCTTCTGACATTCATCTGGCTCATGAAGTATTCTTTCTCCGCATATTCCGGCGACACGCTGATATCTCTGGCATACTCCAGTACATGAAAATTATCTACGTTTTTAATAAATCTTCGATTCTCATTCTGCAGATTCTCAATTCTCATCTTTTGCTTCCTTCCTTAAAAATGTGTGTTTATTATGCAGCATCTCTGCTCTGCCTCTTTGTTTTCTGTTTCTATTTTCTTGACACTCCTCATGTCTGAAGGCAAGGGCTTTACGCCATGATTGGTAATTGCCGTCCTGTTATTTCTTGGGTTGATATTTCATGTCAGATACCGTATATACTGTAATAAATGCTTTGGAGTCCAGACGGTTGATATAAGCCATCAGTTTCTGATACTCGCTCCGGTCCACGATGGTTATGATTTCATTTCTTTTCTGCATGTTATAAGCGCCAATTGATTCATAGATCGTAGCTCCGCTGTGCAGATCATGAATGATAAACTGACGCAGTTCTTCTTCCCGCTCGCTGATGATACAAACTCTCCGCTTAACATTATGGTCAAAGATGAAGCGATCCAGGATAACTCCGTTAAAATATGTTCCCAACACACTCAGTACCACTGTCTTCTTATCATAGGCCAGAGCTGCCGACAGTGCCACACACATACCGGAAAGGGACATAGCTTTCCCCAGATCCATATGCAGATACTTATTCATGATCTTTGCCACGATATCCAGGCCGCCGGAAGAAGCGTTCATGTTAAACAGAATGCTCAGTCCTATGCTGACCACAAGAATATAACAGAGAACGTCCAGTTCCTGGCTGTCGGTCATGGAAGTGAATCCCGGAAAAAGTTTCTCGAACAGTCCAAGGAAAACCGGAAGCATAATGCTTGTGTAAATGGTCTTCGCGCCAAATTCCTTTCCACAGGTAAAGAAACCAATAATCAGTAATATTACGTTCAAGATCATCGTAATTACTGACAGAGGGATCGGGACGAAATTCGACAGTACGATTCCCAGTCCGGCAATACTGCTGACCGAAGCGTGGCTTGGCACCAAAAAGAAATAGACGGCAGCTGCTACGATTGCAACTGCTGCCGTCATAATAACGAGTTCTCTGATTACAGCCTTATGATCACTTGCGGTTTTCATATCTGCGATATCCTCCGGGAAATTTGTATTATATTGCTTTATCTTTGTTAATTTATTTTTCTATCAGAACTATAACACATCTTCCCTCTAAAGTAAATGCCTCTTCCGGCTTTTCCTGTTTTCGGAGATTTACGATTACTTCCAATAATCCGTTGCATGTTTTAATCCGATATTTGCGCTCCGGAATACCGGATTTCCGCCGTTCTTCAGCTGCTTTTCATAATCCTTCACAGCCTTCATTGCTGTATTTGACAGAACCAGAATTACCGGAATGTTAATCAGCGCCATCACACCCATCAGAACATCCGAAATATCCCAGAGCATCGACATTTCCATTCCGGCACCAACAAATACCACGATCGCGCATACCAGTCGAAAGCCTGCCATAAAGCGCTTTCCCGGCTGTTCTTTATGAATGTAGGTCAGCAGATTGTCACAATAGAAGCAGTTTCCCAGAAGCGTGGTAAAAGCAAAAAGTACCATCGAAACAGTGATAAAAACCGGTCCAAAACTTCCCAGTGATGCCTGAAGCGATGCCTGTACCCACGGAGCGCCCTGAAGTTCTGCACTCGGCTCAATGCCAGAGGACATGCACATCATCGCCGTTGCTGTGCAGAGCAGCAGCGTATCAATAAAGACAGAAAGCATCTGAACCAGACCCTGCTTTACCGGATGGCTGACATGAGCGGAGGCCGCTGCATTCGGCGCGGAACCGATGCCGGCTTCGTTGGAGTACAGTCCTCTGCGTATTCCCTGCATTAGAGCCGAACCGGCAAATGCGCCGAAGATTGCCCGAAAGTCGAAAGCTTCGCGGAAAATTGTGGCAAATACCATAGGGATATTCGCGATATTCAGGATCACAACCAGAAGGGCAACGGCAATGTAGGCAATCCCCATCACCGGCACCAGCGTGGATGTAACTTTTACAATACGGGAACCTCCACCCAGCAGGCACCAGCCGGTTACAACAGCCAGAATTCCACCGATAATCCACGGGGTAACCGATGGATTATAGAAAGAAAACCCTGAAAATGTCGACTGCAGATTGTAAGACGCCAGCATATTAAATCCGAATGCATATGTCAGAATCATTGCGATGCAGAATGCGATCGCCAGCGGACGACTGTGCAGTGCCGCTTCAATATAGTACGCCGGACCGCCGTAGCATCGGCCATCTTCGCCTTTTTTCTTGTAGATCTGTGCCAACGTACTTTCCACGAACGCGGATGCACTTCCGACAATTGCGATGATCCACATCCAGAAGACTGCTCCGAAACCGCCGATACAAATTGCGGAGGATACGCCTACGATATTGCCGGTTCCCACGCGCGACGCTGTAGAGACCATTAGCGCCTGAAAGGATGAAACAGACTGATCATCCTCCGGCTTCTCCATAACGGCTTTGCATGCGCTGCGGAACAGGCGAAGCTGCGGAAATCTTGCTCGTACAGTAAAGTAAAGTCCTGTTCCAATCAGCATGATAACCAGCAGTTTGCTGTACAAAAAAGAACTGATCGCATTAATAATCGTACTCAATATTTATTTTCCCCTCTTATTTTCTCTTGTATTTTTCCTGTATTTCCCTATGTTTTCTTACATTTTGTTCTCTGCGCATCTGCTTTCCTATATTATTTTACAGGAAACACACAACGTCCTCGGTTCTGCGTTTCGGAACCACATAGTTTCCGTTCGGATCCAGATGATAACGGATTTCATTATTCTCCGCATCTTCGATCCGGCTGGTATGCGCCGGATACCCAAAGGCAACGACCGTATGAAGCTTCTGATCTTCTGTCAGATGAAATAGCCCGAAAAGCTTTGTTCTGTCGCAGGCGCCAATAATACAGCTTCCCACGCCATGACTCCAGGCTGCCAGCGTCATATTGCTGATGGCCAGTCCGGCATCTGTGTCCGCGTTGCGATTGATGCTGAGATTCTCTACAATGCCAATGAACATCACCGGTTCTTCTCCTGATTTCGGCCGTCCGGAATCATTGGGAAAATATCCGGCCCATCTGGTGCAGTCAAATACCTGCTTCACAATCTCCGGCGACCGGACAACGATATAACTGAGCGGCTGACGATTTGCCGCGCTGGACGCATAGCGCGCGGCAGTCAGGATATCATTTACAATATTATCCTCCACAGGCTTCTGTTCGAACCTGCGGTATGTTCTCCTGCTTTTCAGCAGTTCCATAATTTCCATGCTGTTTTCTCCCTTTTTTCATGCTTCTGCCAAATACACTTCTATTCTAGTACAAGACCAGTACCAACAAAGTTTCTTATCCTGCAAAAAAACGCACCCTTTCTTTAAATTCATCACTGAATTCTTCCAGATCATCCATCGTGATTGCACTTTCATCCAGAAGCGCAGCAATATTATCAATAAGCTTCGATCGCTTCATCTCCACCACGACTCCGGCATCATTTTTGTCATTACGGATTCGCTTTTCCAAAGCCCAGAATTTGATTGATGGCTTTTCATCACTGCTCAATAAATTGATATATTCTTTATTCAATTTATCTATATATGCGTCCTGCCATCCTGCTATCTTATTTCGGAACAGTTTCCAGTCTTTTTCGTTCACTTCATATGCTGATATCATAATTTTCTCCCACCCGCCAAATAACTCTATGTTTTCTCTGTCTTGCTATCTGCTGGCATTTCACAAATACTCCTCATACCTACTGTGCAGCTGGAAATGTAAGAACTCCTGCAAAGAAGCCAACAATCAATATCAGAATCATAGACCATTTCGGCAGCTCTACTTTTTTACTCCAAACCAGTTCATTCATCTTTGGATTGATTATAAGTGCTGTCGCAAGAAATAAAGTACCGCTTATCCAAGACTTAGAAAAACCATACACTGAAAAGAGAACATTCATAAGAGAAAATACCCAAAACGCTATATTGTATATCGCATTTCCTACCTTCTGCAAATTCTCATTTGCCCTGTGTCCTGTCTGTCTCTGGCTTACAACTCTTTCCGTCGTACCGAAAGCTGCTGCCTGCTGGTCGGCATTCTGGACTTCCCGTTCCGGAATAGCATTCCTGTGATTCACATTTTGAGATGCTTGCTCCGAAGCAACGGTCCGCTGGCTCATATTCCGCACAGTCGGTTCCGGCATAACTGTCCGACGATTTTCAGCATTATTTTCTGATCTTTGCCGATCCATTTGCTGCAGATACCGTAAATATTCATCATCAGATAAATTTCTCTGCTCATCGGTCCGATACATTTCCGGCAATTCATAGATCGGATTCTGTGCATTCATCGCTTCCAGTTCTCTTTGCTTACTCAGCAGCTGTTCATCCAGCAGCCGAACGGACGGCTCTTCTTCCGGTTTCAGAATGTTTTCAGGCACTGGTGTATGAGCCAATGTTCCTAAGAGCGCAATTATTTTCTGTGCATTGCTTTCCGCAGTCTGAAAAGTCCAGCTGGATTGATCTACCTGTGAAGAAAGCAGTGTTATTTCTGATGTAAAGCCATCGATATTGACCAAAACTCCCAGATGTGTACATGTAGGAATCTGATTTGAAGTTGTTGATCCAGTTGTTTTTGTCTTTGTTTTTCCAAGAACCGTCCCCCCAATAATAGCTTCTGGTACTCCCCCTACGAAAGCACCTGCCGCCGCACCTCCAAGAGATGCGTGATTTTTTTCTTTAGAGTTTATCTTTCCTGTGGTAACTATGCGATGCGCACTTTCCATATGCAACTTCGCGCCTTTGATACTGGAAAACAGACATTCCGTATCGTTTATTTTTATCTTTCCTTCAGTTCTGTTAATTACAAGATTACCGCCTACTGCCTTTTCCCATCTTGATTTTGTAATCTTCTTGATTTCATTTGTACGTATTTTGGAAAGTTTAGTACATTCACTTTCAAGTTCTTTTATCTGCTTCTCACGATCACGATCTGCATCTCTGCGAACTCTTTCCATTACTTTTTCTCTGTATCTGGGATCATTTACAAACTTCTCGAGTTCCCTTTCCTCATTAGCCATAGCTTATACCTCTCTTTTATCTTTTTCTCCTATCAGCTGACAATTTTTTGTCACCTGCTTTCTACTTTCTCTAAATTGAAATATCAACTTTTCTGATACTAATTCCCCACGGTAAGCTCTCCCTCCAGATACTGCCGCCAGCGTTCCACATATCGGGTTTCCCATCGAACCGTAGTAATTTGACCGTAGCGAATGATGAATTCTTCGTTCGCCTCCGCCCAGACGCCGTCCGCATCGAAAGAAAGAAAATAGATTCTGTCTTTCAAAACTTTCGTGATCCGGCCAATTTCCAACTGTCCATTATTTTCATCTTCGAGAATAATATAATAATCACGCTCCATCAAATCCTGAAAGATGCTCTGCCAGCTGCTGATATCGATTCCCGGATCTGCAATCTGGTCTGTCACGCCGAGCAGCCGATTGATTTCCCCGCACTTATCTTCCCGTAGTTCCACCTTTTTCAGTTGAGAGAGTTTGCGGATGCAATACCCATCAAGAAGGAAATCATCCTCTTCCTGTCCAAGGAAGAATCTGTCGTTTACCCTGTTTGGATAGTAATAGCAATAATTATCATCATACGAAAAATAGCAGCGACACATCTGCTTCTCGTCAATTCCACGCTGAAGGATATCTATTTTCTCCTGCTTTTTCATATATCGTATTTCCTCCAAAACATCAAAAGCTTATAGCTTTTTTACAACTTCCACCGATTCTGCTACGCCTCGCCACCCCATCTTGATTATATCATTGTTTTATACGATATTCCACATAAGAATCTTTTTTTTCACCTTTCCCGACCTTCTACATAGTATGTTTCATAGGAATCGGCGCAATTCGTTTCTTCCGGTTGCGCGATTTATTTTTATTTCCGGAGGTTATCTATGAAAAGGCTGCTGATATTTATGCTGACGTTTACACTGCTTCTCTGCCCGGTACTTGCCGGATGCAGTAAGAAAGCGGATGACGGGAAGCTGACGCCCCTGACTCTGTGCGAGGTGGCGCATTCGATTTTCTATGCCCCCCAGTACGCCGCGATTGAGCTAGGCTATTTTAAGGAGGAGGGCATTGACCTGACGCTGTTCAACGGCTCCGGCGCTGATAATGTTATGACAGCACTGATTTCCGGCGACGCGGATATCGGATTTATGGGAAGTGAGGCTTCGATCTATGTGTATCGTGAAGGTGCTGAGGATTACGCGGTTAATTTTGCGCAGCTGACCCAGCGGGCCGGAAACTTTCTGGTAGGACGCGAAGCGGATCCGGATTTTCAATGGTCGGATCTGATAGGAAAAAAGGTTCTCGGCGGCCGCAAGGGCGGGATGCCGCAGATGGTTTTTGAGTACATTCTGAGAAGGAACGGCATTGATCCGGCAACGGATCTCACGATTGATCAGAGTATTGATTTCGGTCTGACAGCAGCTGCATTTACCAGCAATGATGCAGACTATACCGTGGAATTTGAACCGTTCGCAACCGGTCTGGAGCTGGAGGGTTCCGGTTACGTTGTAGCATCACTCGGCGTGGACAGCGGCTATGTGCCATATACCGCCTACTCGGCTCTTGGCAGCTATATGGATAAAAATCCAGAACTGATCCAGCGTTTCACCAATGCAATCCAGAAGGGACTGGATTATGTCAACAGCCATTCGGCAGAGGAGATTGCGTCTGTGATCGCTCCGCAGTTCGCAGAGACTGATCCAGATAGAATCGCTGTGATCATTGGACGCTACCTGGACCAGGATACCTGGAAGAAGAATACGGTTTTCACGGAAGAAAGCTTTGCTCTGCTGCAGGATATTCTGGAGGAGGCCGGGGAACTGACGGAGCGCGTGCCCTATGATCAGCTGGTAAACGTTAAATATGCGGAAGAAGCCGCAAAATAAAACCAATAAGACAAATAAAACAAATCAGCTTTATAGAACTATGGCACAAGTCCGATAGAGTTGCAAAATAGTAGAAAAGCCCGGATGGGATACCACTTAAATGGAATCTCGTCCGGGCTCTGCCTGGTTCTGTGTACAGGTTGTATTTTTACTTTACACGGATGACGCGGCCTTCATTTCTGGGAAGCGCCTTCGGCTCCTCGCCGTCCGAATATCCCAGGATACAGAATCCGATGCCCTCATACTCGCCTTCGAGTCCCAGGGACTTCAGCCATTTGATCCATTCCGGACGTTCAAAGGTCTGCTGAGCGCGGTGAATCCAGCAGGCGCCGAGTCCCAGAGAATGTGCAGCCAGAAGCATATTCCCCATAGTCAGAGAACCATCATAAATGTAGGTTCCTTCTTTTCTCGCCACGACTGCCAGAACCACCGGCGCGCCATAGAAGGGATCACTATTTCCTCTGCCGGCGATCTCCGCATTTACCGCTGAGAGACGATCACGGATCTCCTTGTTCGTAACGGCAATCACGACCGGCGTCTGACGATTCATGCCGGAGGCCGCTTCCGTTCCGGCTGTCACTACCGCTTCGATCAGCTCTTCCGGTACCATATCGCTCTTATAGCGGCGAACGCTTCTCCGGCTCTTCATCTGCTCGAGTACTTCATTCTTAACAAACATAATAAAATCCTCCTGTTCAAAACTTCTGGCGTATAGAATTCTGATAATGCAAACTTTTGTGTGTAAAATTCTGCGAACAAAAGCCGGGGTTCCGCTGCAGAACCTCGGCTTTTCTCAGGTCATCAGAACCTGTATCCTTTATAACTCATAATCCTTCATGCTGTCAAGCCCGATCAGGATGGTCGAAGCATTGTGGAATAGTGCGGATGTCGTGGGCTGAAGCAGTCCAGTCACACCAGCCGCAATCAGTCCGCCGTTAATTCCGAGGATCATTCGGTAGTTACGGTTGATCCGGCGAATCATCGCGTCCGCCAGGTGGCGCAGTGCCACCAGCTCACGCAGATCATCCGACGCTACGGTGATATCCGCGATCTCACGGGCAATCGCCGCTCCGTCGCTGATCGCCATACCAATATCAGCAGCGGACAGTGCCGGTGAATCGTTGATGCCATCGCCGACCATAACAACCTTGCGGCCGTTCTCCTGCTCTCTGCGGATAAAGGCCGCCTTATCTTCCGGCAGAACTTCCGCATAATACTCGTCCACGCCAACTCTCTTCGCAATCGAAGCTGCCGTACGCTCACTGTCTCCGGTCATCATCACGATCTTCTGAAAGCCTGCGTTGTGCAGCTCCTGCACAGCTTCTGCCGCCTCCTCGCGAAGCGGGTCCTCAATGATGATAACAGCAGCCAGCTGACGGTCAATCGCCAGATAGAGGTGCGAGAATTCTTCAGGAAGATCATCGAATTTCGCCTGCTCCTCCGGAAGGATCGTGCACGCCTCATCTTCGAATACGAAGTGGTAGCTTCCGATCACTACTCTGCACTCCTGGATATAGGAAGCGATTCCGTGAGCCACGACGTAGTCCACCTTGGAATGCATCTCCTCGTGTTCCAGATGTTCCTCCTGTGCCTTGCGCACAACAGCCTTCGCCATAGAATGAGGGAAATGCTCCTCCAGGCAGGCAGCCACGCGAAGCATATCAGATGCATTTCTGCCGCCGAAAGGTACAACGTCACGCACCTGCGGACGCGCCTTCGTCAATGTTCCTGTCTTATCGAATACGATCGTGGAGGCATCTGAAAGGGCTTCCAGGTATTTTCCTCCCTTCACAGTAATCTTATGTTCGTTCGCCTGACGAATAGCGGAAAGTACAGTCAGCGGCATCGCCAGCTTCAGAGCACAAGAGAAGTCGACCATCAGGACAGACATTGTCTTCGTGACATTACGAGTCAGCAGCCAGACCAGACCGGTGCCGGCAAACGTATATGGAACCAGACGATCCGCCAGATGTTCTGCATGACTCTCTACCGAAGACTTCAGCTTCTCAGACTCCTCGATCATGGTAATAATCTTCTCATAGCGGGTAGTGCCCGACGTTGCCTTGACCAGAATGGTCAGCTCGCCTTCCTCTACCACCGTACCGGCATAGACCGAATGGCCAGCCTCCTTCTTCACAGGAAGACTCTCACCAGTCATAGATGCCTGATTCACCATGCCTTCGCCGGAAGCAACTTCGCCGTCGAAGGGAATCATATTGCCCATATGTACCACAATCTGATCCCCGGGTTGAATCATATCGGAACGAACCGAAACCTCCTGCCCGTCACGAAGCAGCCATACCCGGTTGACATTCAGGGACATACTGCGTGCCAGGTCGCCGACTGACTTCTTGTGCGTCCACTCCTCCAGAAGCTCACCAATGCCCAAAAGGAACATTACAGAACCTGCGGTAGCAAAGTCCTGACGCAGAACGGATACGCCGATTGCGGTCGCATCCAGTACCGGAACTTCCAGATGACCGGACGCCAGACAGCGTACTCCCTTCCCAACATAGCCCAGCGCCTTAAAAGCAACATAGGCATGACGGATCGGAGCCGGAAGAAACCACTTTCTTCCATAGTGAAGCATCACCTTCGTGATCAGCTTCTCCTGATAGGAAGCATTCAGTTCTCTGCCGGACTTCTCAAGTACATGCTCCGGCACCTGTACTTCTTCATAATGAAAATGACGGAGCGCATCCACAACCGCATCCCGGGAGCCAGTATAACAGATGGCAGCGTCTGCTGTCCGTTCGTAAACCTTCGCATTCGTCACGAATGGCTGCTGCTCCAGAAAATACTGCAGGGTATCTGCCTGCGTGTAGGTCATTCTCTTCTGCGCGAGCCGGACGCGAATGCGTCCGCGGATCTCGTGCTGTATTACAAATTTCACTCCGCTGCCTCTTCTGCTGCAGTCTCCTCTGCGGTTACTTCTTCCGCATCCTCTACAGCTGCCTCTTCTGCTGCCAGTTCACGATCCTCGTTGATCTGCTTCGCGCCTGCCAGGATATCTTCTGCGTTCTCCTGAACGGTAGATGCAACCTTCATTACACAGGTCTTCGCACGCAGAACAGCTGCGGTACTGTGAGTATATACCTTCTTAGCGTCATCACTGGACAGAACCTTAATGCCTGCAGTTCCGAACAAAACACCGCTTGCAAATAAACCGACTTTCTTTAATACTTCTTTCTGTAATTTCATGATAAAAGATCCTCCTTTGTGCTGTTTTTTCTTTGTGACTTATAATATCACCGTAAAAAACAGTAGTCAACTATATTCTTTTGTAAAAAATCTGTAAAATTATATCACTGTTTTTCGAACGCAAAAAGGAGCCCGGACAGGGATTCTGTCTGGGTGATCTCCTTATTGTTATCTTTTGTAACAATTCAGCCCACCGGCTCGATTCCGCTTACGCTGCATCTCGCTGTGGCTTCTCACCATATGGATATTCAAAAATGTGTTCGCTTATGCAAGCATAGCTTACACATTTATTGCAAATCCGCAAGGCTCTGAATAGTTGCGCTTTACGCCAGAGCCTTGCCCAACGCTTCGCAGGCAGCCTCTGCCTCTGCGTCTGGAGTCTCGTTCGCCATTACGCTCTCGCAGGCCAGTACAGCCCCGTCGTTCTTGCAGGTCTCCTCCCAGAGACGCATCCACTCGCCGTCGCCCCAGCCGTAGGAACCGAACAGAGCGATCTTCTTACCAGAGAGCTTGCTCTCACATGCCTCGAACATCGGAGCGAACTCGGTCTCTTCCAGTTCCTCTGCGCCCATAGCAGGGCATCCGAACGCAACTGCATCGAACTCATCCATCTTTGCCGCGTCAAAAGTCTCGGGAGTCAGAACCTGAACTTCCGCGCCTGCTGCCTTTGCTCCGTCTGCTACTTTATTTGCCATTGCCTCGGTGTTGCCGGTACCGCTCCAGAATACAACTGCTACTTTACTCATGATGATTACTCCTTTATGATTATTCTTATATGGTTTCTATCCTAGGCTGCTACTGTCAGCTGGTAGATGCTTTTTCCTTCATTCCAGAGGCGACGATAGATGTCTCTGCATTTTTCAAAACGTGCGAAGCACCTTCTTGCTTCACAGAGGTTGCCGTAGACCTTCCAGCATCCGGTACACAAGCTGTTCTTCCCGTGATTCCGAATAAAACCCTGCACATCTTCCAGCGGATATCCCAGGAAAAGTCCGATCTCATGCGGAAATTCGCCATCAGAAATAAGTCTCCCAGCCAGGCGGTTCAGCGCGTACTCCGGATCTGTACTCTGATATCCGTAAGTCTCCAGCAGCTGCTTCGCTCCGTTCTCCTTCAGATCCCGCTCCAGCTGGGATCTGCGATACACATAGATCAGCGCACTTCCGGAGAATCGCTTCAGCAGCACGACGTGAAGTCCTTTCCTGCTGAATTCCCGGTTCCAGCGGTACAGCACATCGAAGACATCCTCTTCTTCCCGGCACGGACAGCGGAAAAGACTTGCAGTTTTCAGTGACGCCAGCGTAGGAGCACAATTCTCAATCAGATAAAATTCCAGCTGCATAATCCCTCCTGTAAGTTAGTATATTCTAACCATTGCATGAAAAAAAATTCAGCTCTCCTGCCGGTAATTTCTTCCTCAAAGTGTTAGTCTCTTCTAACCACGTTTATATGTTAGCATAGACTAACTTTTTTGTCAACTAAAATTGCAAAAAAGTTCCCGGATTTCTGTGAGAGACGCATCGGCTGTTCCTGTCCATGCGGTTCACAGAGAATCCGGAAACTTTTTCTGATTTTTCTGATTTTTCTATTTTCCTGATCTTCCGCCTTCTGCTTTATCTTAGATTCCTGCTGATGCGGATTCCTTCCGGCGTAGCTGCCAGACCACCCTCGCCGGTCTCTCGAAGAGACGAAGGAAGAAGGCGTCCGACGCTTCGCATCGCATCGATGACTTCATCCGGAGGAATATGACTGCGAACACCAGCAATAGCAAGATCCGCCGTAGTCACTGCATTCACTGCACCGACAACATTTCGCTTCACACAAGGGACTTCCACCAGACCTGCCACAGGATCGCAGACAAGACCCAGCAGATTCTTCAGCGCCATAGCTGCCGCATGGATAATCGCTTCCGCATCACCGCCCAACAGATACGCGCATCCGCCCGCTGCCATCGCCGACGCGGTTCCGATCTCCGCCTGACAACCGCCAGATGCGCCCGCAATAAACGCCCGCTCCGCGATCACAGCCCCGATTCCGGCGGATACGTACAGCGCTTCCAGCATCTTCTCCTCCGTATAGTGATACTTCTCCTGCATACTTAAGAATACGGCAGGCACCACACCGCAGGCTCCGGCTGTCGGGGCTGCTACAATCCGGCGCATGCACGCATTGCTCTCACCCATCTTAACCGCCTTCTCCATCACCAGGCCGATCCAGTCGCCGCTGGCAAGCACGCCCTGCTCTCTGGCCCGGCGGATCTTCTCGCCGTCGCCGCCAACCATACCGCTGGCGGAATGCAGCTTCGGATCGTAGGACGAATCCGCTTCACGCATCGTCCGGTACATCTGCTGCATCTGCTGCATGGACGCCTCCCGGCTGACCAGCCGATCTGACATATCGTTCTGAAGAACCATTTCCCAGAAAGCGATTCCTTCTTTTTCACACTGTTCTGCCATCTGCTGCAGAGAATTCATCATACCGGTGCCTCCTCCATACTCAAATACGTAACCTTCAGAATCCCGTCGCGCTCCGCCAGCCAGTGAAGGCTCTCTCTCGGAACTTCCTGATCGCATTCAATTACAGTTACTGCCACTCCGCCTCTCACATCGCGGTACAGCTGCATCGTCGCGATATTGATATTCGCCTGCGCCAGCATCGTTGTCATATCTGCCACCTGTCCCGGTTCATCCCGATCCTGCACTACCAGTGTCGGGCATTCACCATAGAACTCCGCCGTAATTCCGTCGATCGAGCACACTTTCATGCGCCCGCCGCCGACCGATGCCGCAACAATATCGAGCTTCTGCCCGGAAGCCCCTTCCACCTTCAGATGTGCCGTATTGGGATGCGCTTCCGGAATTTCCTCTGCTGTAAAACAGAAACTGAGCCCCTGCTTTTTCGCCATCTCAAAGCTTTCGGGGATTCTCATATCATCTACCGCAAGTCCCAGCAGTCCTGCAACCAGAGCTTTATCCGTTCCATGCCCCTTACCGGTTGCCAGAAAGGATCCGCACAGGCCAATCTCCGCCCGAATGACCGGCTCACCGAGCAGCCTGCGCGTAATATATCCGATCCTTACGGCACCTGCAGTGTGTGAACTGGATGGACCGACCATGATCGGTCCCACGATGTCAAAAATGTTCATCCTTTTTCCTCCGTTCGTATTTTCCCCCCTATGAAAAGCAATCCTGCCTTTTGGAACACAGTATAGCATGGATTCTTCTCCTGTGCTATACTTAATTTGCATTGATTCCATAACCTGTGGATCTTATGTATGATTCGAAAAAAATTCAGTAAGAAAGGTTGAAAAGGTTTATTACAGATATGAATGAGCATCAGTTTGAACTCTTCTGCCGTGCGCTCTCCGAACATGCGGCGGATCACGTCATCGTATATCAGCATGGAAAGCTTCTGGCCCGTCACGACTGGGTTCCGGAAGCCCGTCAGAATCAATATTCCCTCAGCAAGAGCTTCACCGGCACAGCCGCCGGATTCGCCCTTGCGGAAGGACTTTTCGAGATGGATACCCGCATTTCGGAATTGCTCCCGGACTATATGCCGGAAAATCCCTGTGAAGAGCTGAAGGAACTTTCAGTCCGACATCTGCTCACCATGACCGCTGGCCAGCAGAGGCCCCTGCTGATGGGCGATTCCCGCAAGACATTAAAAGAGACGGACTGGACTTCCTATGTCCTGTCCGTCCCCTTCTCCGATCATCCGGGACGCGTATTTATGTACAGTAATACCGGCCCCTATCTGATCAGCCGGATCATCGAGGAGAAGACCGGCGGCAGCCTGACCGACTATCTGATGCCGCGTCTGTTCGAACCGCTGGATATTCCCCGCCCTGAATGGGAAGAGGATCCCGAAGGACATATCTTCGGCGCAGGCGGAATGGTTCTCTCCTCGTCCGAAGTCATGCGCTTCGGTCAGCTCTACCTGCAGCAGGGCGTATGGAACGGGAAGCAGATTCTCCCGGAAGGATGGGTTCGAAAGGTCGAGCGCACCGCGATTCCTACCAACCGCGGTGACGGCGAGTACAGCCTGCTGTTCTGGAAGAGCCGGAACGATACTTACAGTGCCGTTGGCAAGTTCGGCCAGTACTGCACCATCTGCCCGGAGAAGGATGCTGTCATCGTGATCAACGCCCTGGACAAGGACGATCCGAATCTCCTGGAATATGTGTGGACATATCTGTATCCTTACATCTAATTCTCCTCCTTCTTCTCTCCGGCAAGCGCCCGGTATACTTCCGTAAACCCGGCATTCTGCTTCTCACAGATCCGGCGGACATCCTCATACTCCGGATAATCCCGCCGGATACCTCCGATGGAACACCTCTTCATCCGCACCTCTCCCCACGGAGTCTCCCATGTCACGATCTCCCGGTTCATGCAGGTTCGCTGCACCGGATAACGACGAATCCCAATCGTCGTCGTGTGACGGAAAATCAACTCCTCCATGCAGGATCTCTGCTCCTCCGCACAGAGGACATGCAGCAGATAGCCCGGCCGGTTCTTCTTCATGTAGACCGGCTGATAATAGGCATCTCTCGCCCCCGCCTCCATCAGCTTCTCCAGAGTGTAACCCAACGCTTCGCCGGTCACATCATCCATATTTGTCTCCAGAACCCAGAGGGGATCCGTCTCTTCCTCATCGACCTCAATCATATTGGCCCGGAGGACATTCGCCTGCGGAAATTCCTTCTCACCGGCTCCGATCCCGGTGCCCAGCAGGCGATACGCATCCGGCAGCGTCTTTCGATTCCACAGCCATGCCGCAATCGCTGCTCCCGTCGGAGTTACCAGCTCTCCTTCCGCCTGAATTCTTCGCATCGGGAGACCGCTGGCAATCAGAATGTTCTGTACCGCAGGCACAGGAACCGGAAGAAGCCCATGCGCACAGCGCACATGCCCGAATCCCTCACTGAGCGGAGAGACATAGGCTTCCGTAATCCCCAGACTCCAGCAGCAATACGATACACCGACAATATCGATCAGCGAGTCTACGGCTCCGACTTCGTGGAAATGGACCTCCTCCACCGGAATCCCGTGCGCTTTCGCTTCTGCGTCCGCAATGATACCAAAGATACCAAGTGCCATCTTCTTCACCTCATCCGCGGCTTCCATCTGCTCCAGAATGGGACGAATCTCCTTCATCGTGCGATGCTTATGCGAATGAGCTTCCGGCTCATGATCGTGGTGATGATGTTCATGCTCTTCGGGATCGTGATCCTTATCCTTATGTTCTTCATACAGATCCACATGAAAATATGATGCCCGGATGCCCTTCTTCTTAGTTTCTCCCTGGTGAATCCGGTAGCCGTCGATCGGAAGACTCCCGATCAGGTGCATCAGCCCCTCCCGATCAGCCCCCATATCCAAAAGTGCTCCCAGCATCATATCTCCACTGATACCGGACGCACACTCCAGCAATAATGCTTTCTTTTTCATATTTCAAATATTCCTTCCCATAAATTTTCTGTATGTGATTCCACATTCCTGTTTCGGATCGCTTTCCTTTTTCTTTTTTACTCCTTCGAAGATCTAAACTGTACCAGCATCCCGAGAAGCGCCAAACCAGCGGCAACACCGTACAGTCCCCAGGGATTCTCCATCGCAATCCATCCCATGATAATCTGTGACACCTGCATACCACCTCCAACAGCACTCGCAATGATCAGAACCGGTCGAACAAAATTCACAGCGAGAAGCCCGATCAGAAACGCCGCGATTACAGAGAGCGCAATCTCCCACCACAGCTCCTTACCGATCAGGCCGGCGATCAGTGGGTAAACGGAAAGCGCTGCATAAAAGAACACTCCTATCAAATACAGGCGGAATGAAAGCAGAGCCGCCAGAATACCAACCACCAGACCTGCAGCCAGAATCACTGTCTTATTCTCAGAAAACAGGGATGTGATTCCTGCTCCAATCGCTATTCCAAGCAGAAAGCCGATCATACCAATCCACAATTTTTTCAGACGATAGCCCAGGAAACAATTCAGCAATGCCAGTCCAAGGAAAACCATCCCAAAAATGCTGAACGAACTCGCAGTTATCTGATTCAGATATTCCGTTACGTGATTCATATGCAGCCCCCTTTTCTCATCCGGAAATTTTACAGTCATTGTACCATAAGGATACAAAAAAGAAAAGCCGTGAAGCAGTCCACTCACGGTTCTTCCTGCCCCACAGCTTTTCCCTATTTCACTCTTTATCGGATCAGAAAGTTACGTGCTGAAAAGCTTTCAGCTGTTCGGTTCGCTTTTACTTTCCTTCCTTGATGTACTTGTCAATCGCTGCTGCTGCCGATTTGCCGGCTCCCATTGCCAGGATAACCGTAGCTGCACCGGTAACAGCATCGCCGCCGGCGTATACACCCGTGCGGCTGGTCAGACCATCTTCACCATTCGTTACAATACAGCCATGGCTGTTGGTCTCAAGACCTTCTGTCGTATTGCGGATCAGCGGGTTCGGAGAAGTACCAATTGCCATGATCACACAGTCAACATCCAGTTCGAACTCGGAGCCCTCGATCACTACAGGACGACGACGGCCGGAAGCATCTGCTTCGCCCAGCTCCATACGTACGCACTTCATGCCCTTTACAAAGCCTTCCTCGTTGCCAAGGATCTCGGTCGGAGCGGTCAGCAGCTGGAAGTCGATGCCTTCCTCCTTCGCATGGTGAACTTCCTCCGCACGGGCCGGAATCTCTGCCTCGGAACGACGGTATACGATATATACCTTCTCCGCGCCCAGGCGAAGTGCGGAACGTGCAGCGTCCATTGCAACGTTGCCGCCGCCGACTACAGCTACCTTGTTCGCGTGCATGATCGGGGTATCCGCATCCTCACGGTAAGCCTTCATCAGGTTCACACGGGTCAGGAACTCATTCGCGGAGTATACTGCCTTCAGGTTCTCGCCAGGAATCTTCATAAAGTTGGGAAGACCCGCACCGGAGCCAATAAATACAGCCTCGAAGCCTTCCTCTTCCATCAGCTCGTCCACAGAGATGGAGCGGCCGACAACCATGTTGGTCTCAACCTTAACGCCGAGAGCCTTCAGAGTATCCACTTCCTTCTGAACGATTGCCTTGGGAAGACGGAACTCCGGAATACCGTATACCAGAACACCGCCGGCCAGATGCAGTGCTTCATAGATCGTAACATCGTATCCCTGCTTTGCCAGATCACCGGCACAGGTCAGTCCGGCAGGACCGGCGCCGACAATTGCTACCTTATGTCCGTTCGGCTCCGGCTTCACCGGTACCTCAGTGCTGTTCGCATTATGATAATCCGCTACGAAACGCTCCAGACGGCCGATGCCTACCGGCTCGCCCTTCTTGCCGCGTACACAGTACTTCTCACACTGATTCTCCTGCGGGCACACACGACCACAGACAGCGGGAAGAGAGCTGCTCTTCGTAATGATCTTGTATGCTTCCTCGAACTCGCCCTCCGCTACCTTCTGAATGAACTCAGGAATATGAATCTGTACCGGGCATCCCTTTATGCAGGGCATTGCCTTACAGTTCAGACAGCGGGTCGCCTCGTCGATGGCCTGTTCCTTCGTATAGCCAAGAGCAACTTCCTTGAAGTTCTTATTTCTTACGTCGGGATCCTGCTCCGGCATGGGGTTCTTAACTAAAGACATGTTTGCCATGATTACTTCTCCTCCTTTTTGAACAGATTACAGGTTTCTTCGTATTTGTGACGCTCGAAGGGCTTATACATGGTTCCGCGAGACATAGCCTCTGCGAAATCAACCTGATGTCCGTCAAAATCAGGACCGTCCACACATGCAAACTTGGTCTCGCCGCCTACCGTAAGACGACATCCGCCACACATTCCCGTACCATCGATCATGATCGGGTTCATGGAGATCACGGTCTTGATATCGTACTTCTTCGTAACCTGACATACAAACTTCATCATGATAACCGGTCCGATTGCGATAACTTCATCGTACTTCTCGCCTGCCAGAATCAGTTCCTCCAGACCTGCCGTTACCAGACCCTTGGTACCGTAGGTACCATCATCGGTCATCATTACCATCTTATCGCTGACAGCCTTGAACTCATCCTCCAGAATTACAATATCCTTACTGCGGAAACCAACGATGGTATGTACTTCACATCCAAGATTGTGAAGCTTCTTGGCGATCGGGTAAGCAATCGCACAGCCTACGCCGCCGCCTACGATTGCAACCTTCTTCAGACCTTCCGTGTGCGTGGGAGTGCCGAGCGGTCCTACGAAATCCTGGATAAAGTCGCCTTCCATCTTGTGGTTCAGCTTCTCCGTCGTGGATCCAACGATCTGGAAAATAATGGTAACAACACCGGTCTCGCGGTTGAAGTCAGCGATTGTCAGAGGGATTCTCTCTCCATCTTCGTCTACGCGAAGAATAATAAACTGACCGGGTTCTGCCTTGCGGGCCACATGAGGGGCCTCGATGTCCAGCAGAGTGACTGTCGGGTTGAGCTCAGCTCGTCTTACAATCTTGTACATGTTCGCCATACCTTTCTTTGTATATTTGTACTGCTTCCTCCGGGAAGCAATACATATGCCGGCAACCTGCCGGCACAATGTTCATCGTTTATATTATAACAGACATATGTTTCAAAGTAAAATCATATTTTGATGTTTTTCTGACCAATCCTGCAAAATATTTCTTTTTATCATCAAAAAAACTTCTTTCACATATTTTCTTCGGCAATAATCTCTGTCGGACACCCTGGCGAGACGTATGCTACATCTTCTTCACAGGTGTCGGACGTGAGCTGTCAAATACACTGTCCGCGTCAAAAAAGGGCGCCAGCTTATCCTGGCAGTAATACATCTCATAGCCATCGAAGTTAATGCGAGCCTGACGCAGATACCGGGAATCGAACTGTACCCAGGGCTGATTGGCATCCACGTTGCAGTAATAATCAAATCCCACCGACTTCAGGTACTCAAACTTGTCATTGTCGTCATAGCCTCTCCAGCTGCCAATATCCGTTCCTTTCGGGAAGATTACAATATCCGTATCACCGCCCAGAAGAGGATTCACCTGATCCAGCCATTTTTCCATATCGGTTACCATGTTGTCATAGGATGCTTCACCCATGTCCTTATGGCCCCAGCTGTGCGTCGCAAATTCCCAGCCGACCTCCTTCATCCGGGCAACCACCGCTGTCGCGTCCGCGCGCTCCTGCTCCACATTAATATCCTTATACCAGTCGTTCGCCTGGTATTCGGGTGTGGAAGGATCTCCGTACTTGGGAGCCGTACGGTAACCAAGGATTCCGTCATAGCCGGTCAGCGCAATGATTCCGCGCGCGCCCTTATACGAGAAATCCGGGTGTTCCTTAATAAAAGCCTCCAGCAGCGGCACTACATCAAAACCGCCGGTCTGTACAGAGCCGTCATCCATCTGCATCTCACAGGTCGGATATCCATCATCACCAATCACGATCTTCGTGGCAAAGCCGTCGCCGGTCATATATTCATAGTAAGAAACATCATCAATGGAAAGCACGAACGGTTTCTTGTCCGCCGGCAGAAGAATCTTCCCTTTCTGCATGGTTCCGTCCACATTCTGTGCCATATCATGAATCTTTACCAGAACATAGCCCCGGTTATACATCTCCTGTGTAATCTTGTTAAACTCATCCACTGTCGTCATAACCTGGTTGTAATCCGTAGCGCGCGCTTCATCATTATGGAAAGCCTTGCTCGGATCTACAATCAGGGAATGATAGAACACATGCGGAATCGTCTCGATATCCACTTCCACCAGCGTGGTCTTCGTCTGCTCCCATTCGGCAATCGCAGCTGTCACCTGTGCGTCCGATTCATAGCCGGGAATCGTCTGTGCCAACGCAATTGCTCCATCATAATCGTAGGATGCCGCCAGCAGCTGCGCCTGGGACAGCAGATCCGACGCTGCCTGAGTGGTCTCCTCCGCCGCAGATGTTTCTGTTTCATCCGCAGCCGATGACGATATATCTGCAGCCGGTGTTGTATTCGCTGCACTGCTTCCGGAACCGCCGATCGCTCCGGCAATTGCCTTCACGGCAAGTACAATCAGAATCAAAAGAATCAGCAGTACCGCTCCGAAAATAATCCGGTTGCGGATTGCTCTCTGTCTTCTCTTCTTTCTCCGGATCTCGCGCAGGCGACGCTCACGTTCCGTCATCGGCCGTCCCCCGGAAGGGCGTCCTCCCCTGTCCTGTTCGTTCATGTTGCATCTCCTTCATAAGTCAATATGTCTGCAAATATACAGACTTTTTTATTCTACCATTTCTTGTGCAAGGATGCAACCAAATGTGTTCTTTTTGTGAACGGTTGTTACAATTCATCCGTTAATTGTCACTGAGAATCTGCTCTTTTCTGGATAAAATCTCATCGCCAAAGAGCTGTGCTTCCACATTTTCAAAACCGATCCGCTCCACGGTCTGCGAGAAGCGCTCTCCGTCCTTTCCCTGCTCGCGGAAGAGAAGAATGGCTTTCTCGACAATCGCCAGAACGTCTTCCTTTTCCGTAAAGATCCGGCCAAGAGCTTTGCCCTGCGCCACATCCTTGCCCCAGCGGCCTCCGACATATACCTTATAGCCGCGCTTTTCCGCTGTAACCGCGTCAAAGTAACACTTGCCTACGCAGCGGCCGCACTGCTTGCAGCGCTCGCGGTCAAATTCCATCTTTCCATCCGTTACGGCATTGGCATGCACCGGACACGCTGCCATAACGGCACATTTCTTACATCCGCGGCATTTTTCCTTATCGACAGTGGGAACGCACTGGCCAATAATGCCGATATCGTTCAGATCCGGCTTTACACAGTTGTTCGGACATCCGCCTACCGCAATCTTGAACTTATGCGGCAGCACAACGCTGCGGTATCCTTCGTAGAAGCGATGATGGATTTCTTCCGAGAGATCGAAGGTATCGATCAAACCGAAGTGGCAGGTGGTTCCCTTACAACTTACCACCGGGCGAACCTTCTTGCCGGTTCCGCCGGTCGTCATGCCTTTCTCTGCCAGGAAGGCCTTGAAGTCCTCTATATTCTCATAGGGGATGCCCTGCACTTCCATGGTAAGACGCGTCGTGAAGGTAACGATGCCGTTGCCGAATTTTTCTGCGGCTTCTGCTACGTGACGAATCTGCTCTGCCGTCACTTTACCGTTTATTGTAATTACACGGGCCGAGAAGTTATCTGTACCTTTATTGTTAAGAAATCCCTGCCCTTTTAACTTTTTTTCATCTTCTGCTGATACTGTTAATGCTGACATACCATTTTTTTCCTTTCTGTGAGCAGTCTACTCCGACTTTAATTATCATTCTACCATATATCTGCGCTCTTCAGAAGTACTATTTTTCTTATAACCAGCTATAGACGCAACGCATAACTCTACTCTTCTTACGGAAATATTCCTCCACCGAAAAACTGCTCTGAGATAGAACAAAAGCGGAATCCCGCCAAAAGATTGCTGTAATGCAAAACTTCGTGGAATTCCGCTTTTAAATTGTTCTAATGCATGACTTTGTTTTAGTTTGCTTCCGTCTCAGAAGTAGTCTCCGTTTCTGCAGCACCCGCATCCGCTTTCTGAATATTGCAGATTACCAGACGACCCGGTATGTTCTCCGGAATATCTCCGATCGGATTATTCTTCAGATCCAGATAGGTTGCATATGCCTCGCGCGTGCCGGGCAGCCCACCACCAAAATATGTACTGATCTCACTGGCCTCATGCAGCTCACCGTCAGGATCCTCCACCCACACGCCGTTCTCCTCATAGTAAACGGACCAGTGGTAAATACCATTCGCGTCATAATCCAGCGGAGCCAGACTCGTAATCTGATTATTCTCCAGATTGATCTCCTTCGCGGACTGCAGATACTCGATGCCCTGAATGCTCACAACAGGATCCGGAATATCATATTCTGGCATCTGGATATCCTCACCGGCATCGATCCGCGCCTGAATCTGCTGCTGTTCCGCTTCCCGAAGAAGACGTTCTTCTTCGGATTCTCCCTGCGCGTTCACAACGATCTGTGCCGACTTTACAAAATCATCCAGGCGCTCATAGCCCAGAGTGTTCAGATTCAGATGCTTCTCCTGCGGCGCGCGGAAGAGATCCAGTGCCATATTCACGAAGGAAGTATCCGCTCCGTTCGCCAGCAGCGCCTGTTCCCATACGCTGCTGTAGCGACGTTCCGCATAGGTATCCCACAGCGCGTCGCCGATTGCTTCCGCCAGAGCCGCATCCGGGAACATGGAGCCAAGATCCTGAATGAGCTGTTCCTTCGTGTCCCAGATCAAAGGATCGGAGGCGTTCACATCCGTATTGGTTCCTGTATATTCCTTACAGGATGCATCATGAATAATTACATTTCCAATCTGTGTCGTGCAGCTGCACTCACTGGACATCAGACGCGGTCTGCGCACATAGGGGAAACCGGCCTGCCCCTCTTCTACGATAACATTGTTGCTGCCGCTGGAGCAGTGAGCAATCTTGACATTGCCGTTCGCATCGCGATCTACGATAATACCAACGTGGTTCTGCTCGGTGGCGGAAGGAATCCGACGGAATACAAGGTCGCCGACCATGGCATCACTCCAGTCTACCGGGTCAGAATTCGCCCACTGCTCAGAAGTCACGCTGCCGAGGCTTCCCAGTATGGAAGGATCCTGGAAGGCATTCACATAGACCCATCCGACAAAACCGCTGCAGTCCAGTCCGTAGGAACGAAAAGTTCCGGTAGACTGACTTCCGTCAATTGTCACCTGCATGACAGTTCCCCAGAGAGGATCCCAGCCGAGGGCTGTGGACTTGCCTCCCCAGAAATAGCCGACCTGACCGACCAGCGAGTAGGCGCTCAATGCCAGTTCGGTGCGGATGGAAGACTGATTGACAGGCATGGCCGCCCGCAGCGCTTCAAGATCCAGCGGCTGCTGCTGCACAACCAGTACGGGAGCTGCCGTCGTACTCTCAGCCGGAGTCGTCTCGCCGGGGAGTGTTTCGCCCGGCTGTGTCTCCGCGGGCTGTGTCTCTGCAGGAAGTGTCTGTGACGGATCTGCGGTCACCGGCTGTGTCTCTGTCGGCGCCTCCGAAGAAGCAGCTGTACTCCCGGAAGTGGAAGGAGCCTCTGTGCTCTCAGAAGAAGCCTCTGCGGAAGAAGTTGTCGTCTCTGCGGCTGTCGTAGTCTCCGGTTCCGCAGAGACTGCCGGATCCGAGGTTTCATTCTCCTCTGCCAGCAGACTCTCCAATGATCCGGACTCCGCCTTTTCTCTGCCTGCCAGTTCCACTGCTGCAGATGTCGGCTCTGCTAATTCTGCCGCATTCGCGGGAACAGCCGGAAGCATAGATACCGCCATGGTACCTGCCATCAGCAGGCTAATCCCCTTTCTGCCGCAGCCTTTCTTTTTCTCTGTCCTGATATCCTGATATTTCATTGTTCCTCCTGAACGGGTGACAGAACGCCCTTGTAAAACCTACTAACAAAATGTTAGACCTATACACATCATATACACTAAAGTATATCAGTTCTTACGTTCATCGTCAACGCAGGATTCGTGAACATTTTGTAAAATATGTAGCGCAAACGGAATCGAGCTGTGGCTCTGAAAGAGTTACAAAATTGTCAATCTACGACAGCAGTGCGATCATGCGCTCCATGGCTTCTCTGGTCTCTGCCTGGTCACCAAATGCGGTCAGCCGGAAATAGCCTTCTCCATTTCTGCCGAAGCCGCTGCCGGGGGTTCCTACAACGCCCGCATTCTCCAGGAGATAGTCGAAGAATTCCCAGGAGGTGCGTCCGCCGGGACACTTCATCCAGATATAGGGAGAGTTGACGCCGCCAGTGAACCAGATGCCCATCTTCTTCATACCATCTACCATGATCTTCGCATTCTCACGATAGTAATCCACTGCTTCACGTACCTGCATCTGCCCCTCCTCCGTGAATACAGCTGCCGCGCCGCGCTGTACAATATAGGGAACGCCGTTGAACTTCGTCGTCTGACGGCGCAGCCACAGGTGGTTCAGCGGTGTTCCGCCGGACACCAGCGCCATCGGAACAACCGTATAACCGCAGCGAGTTCCGGTGAAGCCTGCCGTCTTTGAGAAGGAGCACACTTCGATCGCACACTCTTTGGCGCCTTCGATCTCGAAGATGCTGTGAGGAGTTTCATCGTCACGGATAAAGCACTCATATGCCGCGTCGTAGAGGATGACTGCATCGTTCTTCTTCGCATAATCCACCCATGCCGCCAGCTGTTCTCTGCTGTATACCGCTCCGGTCGGATTATTCGGAGAGCACAGATAGACGATATCCGCCTTTACCGCCGGATCCGGAAGCGGAAGGAATCCGTTCTCCTCACCGGCTTCGGCGTAAATCACCTGACGTCCCAGCATGATATTAGTATCCTGGTAGACCGGATAAACCGGATTAGGGATCATAACCGTGTTGTCCAGAGAAAAGATATCCAGCAGATTTCCCAGATCGCTCTTCGCGCCGTCACTGATAAAGATCTCATCCACATCCAGAGATACACCGTGTCCCTGATAATATGCCTGCACGGCCTCCCGCAGGAAATCGTAGCCTTGTTCCGGACCGTATCCGCGGAAGGTCGCCTTGCTTCCCATCTCTTTTACCGCATCTTCCATCGCCTTGATAACAACCGGCGCCAGAGGAAGCGTTACATCGCCGATACTCAGCCGGATGACTTTTTTCTCCGGATGCGCCTGCTGATACTCCCGCTGCTTTCTGGCAACCGTTGAGAATAAATAGCTGTCTTCCAGTTCCAGGTAATGTTCGTTGATCTTCATGCTTTTGTCCTTTCAGAAAATATTGGCAGGTTTCATGGGTTCCATTTATATTGATTTGATTCCCTACTGTTCTTTCTTTGTGCTGTACTCGCCGTTGAAACAGCCGGTGCAGAAAGGCAGACGACAGTTGCCGCAGGCTTCTTTTAATCCTTCAATGCTGATATAGCCAAGAGAATCGGCACCGATCTTCTCCCGGATCTCCTCCAGGCTGATCTGATTGGCAATCAGGTTCTCCTCGCTGGCAACATCCGTTCCATAATAGCAGGAATGAAGGAAAGGCGGTGAAGAAATGCGTACATGAACTTCGGTGGCTCCGGCATTTCTAAGGTTCTGTATTACAAGCGCACTCGTCGTTCCGCGAACAATGGAGTCATCGACCAGCACAACCCGCTTGCCCTCCAGCGTGGAGCGCAGAGGGTTCATCTTCATCTTTACGGCATTCTCCCGCTGTGCCTGGGACGGGAAAATAAAGCTTCGACCGATATATCGGTTCTTCACGAAGCCGGTGACATAGGGCAGTCCGCTCTCCAACGCGTATCCCATCGCGGCGTCCAGTCCGCTGTCCGGCGCTCCGCATACGACATCGGCCTCCACCGGATGCTCCCGGGCCAGGATCTTGCCCATATTAATCCGCGCTTCATAGACGCTCTGCCCGTCGATCACGGAATCCGGTCTTGCGAAATAGACGAATTCAAAGACACACAGTCCCTGACTGTCACTCTTCAGGCAGACCTCGCTGAATGTAATCTCGCCGTTCTCGATGACAACAACTTCACCGGGCTCCACATCCCGGACGAACTGGAAGCCACAGCTGTCCAGCGCGCAGGTCTCCGAAGCGACAACCATGCCATACTCATTTCTGCCGATGCAGAGCGGACGGTAACCGTTGGGATCGCGCACGGCGATCAGGCGCTGATCTCCGGTGAGAACAATCAGGGAGAACGCACCGACCAGCTGACTGGTCGCATCAATCACGCCTTCGACCAGATCTCCACCTCTCATTGTCTTGTAGGCAATCAGCGCGGAGATAATCTCCGTATCGCTGGTCGCTTCAAAATCCACGCCAAGATACTCCAGGTTCTTGCGGATCTTATCCACATTCGTTACATTTCCGTTGTGTACTGTGGCAATGCGTCCTGTCAGATATTCTGTCACAAACGGCTGCACATTGTTGATCGTATTCGCTCCTGTCGTGGAATATCGAACATGACCGACCGCCAGATTACTGGCCGGAAGCTCCTCCATAACTTCCTTTGGGAACACCTCGCTGACCAGACCTCTGGCCTTGTGGCAAACCAGCGCATGTCCTCTGGCCACGGCGATTCCGGCGCCCTCCTGACCGCGGTGCTGCATCGCCAGCAGCGCGTTGTACGTAATACCGGCCGCTTCTCCGTTGGATACGGACGCGCCGAATACTGCACATTCCTCATGAAGTTTGTCATCCTGCAACATTTTCATCATCTTCTCCCCCCGTCTCAGCCATCGTAGGCTCTTAAAATATGTTCTGCCACGGCTTTTCTTGTACTCCGTGTGTCCATTGCCTGTTTCTCTATATGACGGTGCGCCTGTGTCTCGCTCATACCCTCGTATGCGATCAGCATACATTTGGCCCGATCCACCAGGCGGAGTTCCTCTAATTTCTTTTTCAGTTTCGTATTCTCTTTCTCAACGCGCATTCTCCGTTGTCTGGATGAGACAGCCAGGCAGATGCTCTGATCGAACAGCTGCGGCGGAATCGGCTTCGGTACGGTCAGTACCCCGTAAGCGCTCACCTCGTCATACACATTGCCGAAAGAGTCGTTCTTAACCAGCAGAAGAACTTCTGCTGTTGTTCCCTGTATCAGATCCATGGCCAATTCATGACCGTATTCATCAGAAAGCGGCGTGTTAATGATCACCATATCGTATGGAAATCCGGTAAGATTCCGACGAATCTCGCCGCCCGTGCGCACGACCGTCGGCGTACCGAAGCCGTGGCCGGAAAGCAGTGTATTTAACGCCGCCGCGCTCTTCTCCGAACTGGATACGATTGCGACCTGAATCGGTTCCCTTTCTCCGCGCATACCTTCTCCTCCGCCGGATTACAGATGTTCCGCGTCCCGGTAGGCCTGGCGCACCCGCTCCGGCAGGATTCTGCGTACAAATTCACTGGTTTCCATCAGCTCCACAGCCTCTTCCAGACTACCGGGCAGCTGTGGAATCCCGCGCACTTCCTCAGCGGAAGCCTGATACAGGTTGCGGTCGGTGGGAGGCGGCGGCAACAGATCCTGCTCGATACCGTCAAGTCCTGCGTGCAGAAGGATCGCATACGCCAGATACGGGTTCGAGAGGCAGTCCGCGGAACGAAGCTCAATCCGGTCGTATTCTCCGGTGCCTGCCGGAATCCGGATCAGCTGCGAGCGGTTCTGATTCGACCAGGTAACATACCCAGGAGCCTTAAAACTGCCCAGCCGCAGATAGGATTCCCTGGATGGATTCAGGAATATCGTGATCTCACGCACGTACTTCATGATTCCTGCCATAAATGCCTGCTTCAGTTTCGGATCCGGCGCTTCTTCTCCCAGATGACGCGCCGACATATTGATATGAAATCCGTTTCCCGCCGCATTCAGGATCGGCTTTGGACGGAAGGAGGCGTGGTATCCGTTGCGGGAAGCGACCGTCTCCACCACCGATTTGAATGTCATCACATGATCCGCGCTGGTAACAGCATTGCTGTACTTGAAGTCGATCTCATTCTGTCCGGGGCCCTCTTCGTGGTGAGAACTCTCCGGCTGCAGTCCCATCTCCTCCAGTGTCAGGCAGATCTCACGGCGGACGTTCTCACCGCGGTCATACGGCGAAGTGTCCATATACCCGGCTTGATCCGCCGGCGTACCAGTCGAATTCCCATTCTCATCCAGTCCGAAAAGATAAAACTCACACTCTGCGCCGAAGCTGCTTCGAATCCCCATCTTCCGTGCCCGGTTCACAGCCTGCTGCAGGATCAGCCGGCTGTCCAGTTCGAACGGCCGACTATCCGGATAACAGATATTGCAAAAGAACCGTACCACGCGCCCGTGCGACGGCCGCCAGGGAAGCAGCGCCATCGTCGCCGGATCCGGCACTAGGAAGAGATCGGATTCGTCGATCTCGCAGAACCCCCGGATCGCCGATGCGTCAAACGAGATCCCCGTCGTAAACGCCCGGTGCAGCTCGGAAGTCATGATCGAGATATTCTTCTGAACACCCAGCGCATCGCAGAAAGACAGGCATACAAACTTTACGTCATTCTCCCGCAGATAATCCGCCACATCTTCTTCAGTATAAAGCATATCTACCCTCCTTTTTTATCGTAAACTTTAGAAACTTAACTTTTTTAAGATACAACTATGTATTCTAAAGTTTTACTTGCATTTTGTCAACAAAAATTTTGTCGAATTCAAAAAAAGCGCTTGACAAACCCACAGGCGTGTTGTATGATACACACATACAAAGCAAAGGCGCTTTCGGAATTCCGGAAGTGCCTTTTTTGTATTCAAGCAGCCTGCCTTCTCCTTTTTGAAAGCCTCATGTTCTATCGCATGGGGCTTTCGTTTCTTGCAATAAAAAAAGTCACCGGAACGGTGACTTTTTATCAAGCTCACATGAGGAGCTTTTTAATATTCTCTTTTTCTTCTTCCTTCAGCATTCCCTGTTCCTGTAAGTTTGAGAACAGTGTCTGTACGGAACCATCATACCAGAACTTAAGGAAATCTTCGGTTTGCTGTCTGCGAAAGCTCTCCAGATCAATCTCCTGATGATAATAGAATACACGTCCTACCCGATACGAAGTTAAAAAGCCCTTCTGGATCAAATGAAGTAAAAACGTAGAGATCGTCTGACGCTTCCAGTTCTTACCATAGTTGTCCTTCAACAAAGCCATAGTCTCCACCAGAGACAGGTCCTTTCCTGCATCCCAGACACATTTCATAACCAGTTCTTCACAATCCGTTAATTTTACGTAAGACACGATCTTTCTCCTTTCCTAAATGTATTAAGTAAAATGGAATATTATAAAACAAACCGCTTCGTCCTTTAGCTCGTTCTCTATGCTTTTAGCACGATGTGTAGTTAACTACACATCTAGGTTGTAATATGTCATTCAATTACACGTTTAAAGTGAAATAGTTTGTTTCATTCATGGATTCGAGTATAACACATCAGTTTTTGTTTTTCAATGACAATTTTGTTAATTTTTTTCTTATTTTTCATATTTTTAACCATTTTTCGTCTGAGTTACCGAAATATCATTAAAAATATCATTTTAAATTTATAGGAATAGTTAAAACCTGGTATAAAATCCACACTTTCCAGGTTATGCCATTGGCAGAGAACTGCGTACAAGAAAACCTGCATACGAAGTTCGTCTGCAGGTTTTCTTTTGTAATGTCCGTGTTGGCAGTCATATTTTTCAGGTAACCGGGCCGATAAGCCGGGTTCTGTCGTTGGATGATCATCTGTCTAGATCTGACGTCGCCGCCAGATTCAAGCGACCTACCCGAGAGCAGACGGGCCGCCTTACGCTCTCTGTTTGGTCTTGCTTCGGATGGGGTTTACATGTGCCCTCGCCGTTACCGTCGAGGCGGTAGTCTCTTACACTACCTTTCCACCCTTACCAGCTTACGCTGGCGGTTTATTTCTGTTGCACTGGCCTGGGAGTCACCTCCACCGGACGTTATCCGGCATCCTGCCCTGTGAAGCCCGGAC
>ENA-UOJJ01001796-UOJJ01001796.1-human-gut-metagenome-genome-assembly--contig:-CS66-NODE-1796-length-29883-cov-7.528765_pt1 | contig 29883 bp, 27 predicted proteins | sample MGYA00242343_ERZ723890 | MGnify/ENA metagenome assembly ERZ723890
AATGTTGATTGGAATGGTAATACTTATTCAAATAAAGCATTATCTTATGGAAGTGTACAAGACTGGTTTAATAATAAATCATATTCAGATCGTTTATATGATTCTAATTCAATTTATGGTTATCAAATAAAAAAACATGGATGTGGCTAAATAGCTGCTAGTGATGTATTTGCATATCTTTCATTGGATAAAAAATATAATTTTTCAAATACATGGAGTAAACTTGGATTCAAAACCAGTTATTCTTCTGTAATAGGACAGTCTCCGCTATATAGTTACATTAGACATGGCTCTTATAAAAACACACTAAATTATATTGATTATATGGAATATTTAGGATTAATGGCTAGTCGATTTAATGTTTCTACTAAATTAGTTACAGGAGTGTGGACTGTGAATGTTCCAGGATCACTTCCATATGAATTTAATAAAATTTTCAAAGAATCTAAAGTTAAGTTATATGCTTATTGGAATAAAAATAAAGAACCAAGTATATGCAAATCAACAATAGAAAAAATGCTTAAAAATAATATTCCGGTTATTTTTTGCTTTGATAATACAGGTCTTAATGGAAAAAGATTAGATTTACATGAATCGACAGATTTACGTTCATACATATCAAATGAAAACGTTGACTGCCATTTTATGACCGTTACCGGACTAATCGAATATACACCTGAAGCTGCTAAATTAACAGGGCACAAAACTCTTTTGCAAGTGTCTTCTTGGGGAAAAAAATATTATATTGATTTTGAAGAATACAGTAAATATTTATCTGTCTTTTCCAACATACTTACAATAAACTGAAAGTGAGTTAGCAATGAAAAAGAAATGCTTTATAATTATGCTTTTAATACCTACCCTTATAATTATATTCATAATTTTTTTCAGTTCAAATAAACTGAAAATAAACTTAAAAAATCTAATCAATAGTAATAAATATGAAAGCGTTACATTGGATCACATAATAACAGATAGTGATAAACTATATATATCTTTTTATATCGAAAATGAATATAAATGTTTAAGTGATTCTTTAGAAATAAGAAATACAGTAAAAGATTACTTAAAAAAACATGATGAATATAAAATTATGCGTGTAGAAATTTTCCTTCGAACATATGCACAAAATTTCTCTATAACTTTTGCAAATTATGATGAAGATTCTATAGGCACAAACTTTGAAAATAGTTATGATATAAATTACGGACGGTTTGTGTGTAATAATAGATTGTCTTTATCTGATTTTAAAAACATTCAAGGTATTGAAGAATTTGAAATGTTACAATTTATTAATCTTAATGATTATAGTGATGTTTATGCATTAGATTCTATTGAAAATTTAAAATACCTTATTTTTTCTAATCACTTGAATGATAAAATTGTTACAAATTATGATTATCTAGTTAATAAACACCCACATTGTAAAATTGTAATTTATGATTCCGAACATATTGAACAAACCGTCAAACATGAACCCTATGATATAATAATAGAGGAAGTAAGTAATGAAAAGTAAAAAAAAGAAAATATTGCTTTCAGCGGTTATTTTTATATTTATTGTAATAGCGGCAGCGATTATAGTACGATCTTTTGTAAACAAAATGGTAGTTGATGTTAAAGACGTTGTTAGTATTGAGATTGATGAATCCGGCGGGAATGGGGGATTTATCACACCAAGTTATTTCTATAAAATTGACTTTAATAATAACACCGTCACTGAACATATAGAAAATCCAATGAATACAATAACACAAACCGATACAAAAACAACATTTACAGAAGAAGACAAGAGTTATTTTATCAAATATGCAAATTATTATGGCTTTTTTAATTGGAAAGAGTCATATGACAATGATTGTTATGATATGAAAAGCACGAATATCTGTATTACATTTAAAGATGGGACGCAAAAAAATATAAATTGCTATGGGAAATTTCCATTAACATATGATAAAATGAAAAAAGTATTTGAGAAAGCATTTGGTCATAATATGTTATAATGTTTTATGATTTTAAAAATTATTATTGGAGAAATATTTTAAGTAAATATAATTGATTTTGTTCTGTGTAACAACAAAGCGGTTTATAATTAAGAAGTGAAGTTATTGGACTAAATTTAATGAAAAGTATATTCCTAATAAAATACTTTATTTATTTACCGATTATGATTATTGTTTTTTGCCAATAATACTCACGAGTATATTGTGAAATGTATGATAACCTATGAACGACATGATCCATTAATGTTGCACTGTGTATCAAGGGAAGTTGTCAAGCTAAAACAAGGATACAGTGGGAATATTGCGCTGTTTCCTTGTTTTTAATTTTTATTATAGTGTGTGGAATTAAAAATAATTAAGACGAGATTTATATAAATTATATGTTTTATCTTTTCGCCACTACAAACCATCTTGGCTCTTGAAAGAAAGAGTTATTTTGCATTCCGATTTAAATAATTTCTATGCTTCTGTTGAATGCCTGTATCACCCTGAATACAGAGGGAAACCGCTTGCCGTACTTGGTGATCCCGAAGCTCGTCACGGGATAGTTCTAGCTAAAAATTACGAAGCCAAAGCCTATGGTGTTCAGACAGGCGATCCTATGTGGATGGCTCAGAAAAGGTGTCCCGATATTATTTTTGTTCCTCCCCATTATGATCTGTATATGAAGCATTCAAGACTGATCCGTGAAATATATTCCGAATACACAGATAAAGTCGAACCATACGGTCTTGACGAATGTTGGCTTGATGTTTCGGGAAGTACTATGCTTTTCGGTTCTGGAGAGAATATTGCAAATGAAATACGCAAACGGGTAAAATTTGAGTTAGGCGTATCAGTTTCTGTCGGAGTTTCTTTCAATAAGATTTTTGCAAAGCTCGGTTCTGATATGAACAAACCTGACGCAACCACTGTTAAGTTGCAAAACGAAAAAACAGCAGATATTATTTTGACAAACGCACAAATGACTGGATAAAAATCAAGTATTTGCAGGACGATGATTTCGTAGTTTTGGGTTATGTTCCGAAAGAAAACAGTATGAACAGTATCATACTAGGTCAATACCAAAACGGTCAGCTTGTATACAAAGGTCATGTGACTTTGGGTGTGGGCGGTGAGCCGTTTAGAAGAATAAGGGATTTGAGTAAAACCGATTGTCCTTTTTTTGATATTCCAAAAGGCAATGAAAACGCCGTGTGGGTAAAACCTGAACTGGTATGCACAGTTAAATACATGATGAAAACTGAAAGTGGCGGTATGCGTCAACCTGTGTTTAAGGGGTTGAGAGATGATAAATCACCGGAAGAATGTATAGATAATATTACTTGAAATGCACATACTAAATACAGATTGGAGTTGATAAAAATGGCAAAGGATTCACAGCTTGATCCGAAACCTATCAGAAAAATGAAAGCAAAAGGCGGTCATACAATGGCTGAAAGTGCTTTGGACGGCGAGAGCAGAAATAATAAAAAGCAATCAGGATGTCGTCATAAATGCGGCAATGATAAGTAAAAAATCAGGAGCGTTGTTTCAGCGCTCCTTGTTTTTGTATGACCTAAAACATTTGTCTGTTACGACCAATTGGAAAGTATAGATTTATCAGCAGCAACCTTGTGAATTATCTCATCGGCAGACTTAACATTGTCAAAAGTTCCGTTTGAAATCTCATTAATTACTGCCTGAAGTAACTTTATGGGAACAAAGGAAAAACTATTGACTCTTATTCCTACCGATGATGGAATTCTGATAGAAACCATGTTTTTTGCAGACGAGGTAAAGCAAGCACCGAAAGAGCCTGTACATCCCGAAGTGAATGAAGCCGAACTTACTATGGCAAAAACTTTAATAAACACAATGGTAAAGGATTTTGAACCAAGCTTATACAAAGACGAATATCAGTTGAAGCTCCGGAACTTTAGGCAACATTAAAATATTACGCTTGTTTTTCAAAACAGTTTTGTCGCTGTCAAGATATGCAATACAGCGTTCTCCGTCAAACTTTAATTCATAGATATACTCTTCGCTGTCAAACGGCTCTCCCTCTGATTCAATCAGCATTGGCTTGATACTTTTGGTTTCCCATATATCAGTCATTTTTTACTCCTGCCTTTGCAAGACTTTGCTTGAGAGCCTCCATAATATCAATCGCATTTACCTGTACTTCAGGAGCAGAAGCGGTAATATCCTTTCCTGCTATCTTCTGCTCAATTATCTCTCCATTCCTTTAAAAGAAATACTAATACAGGAAGTGATATAATGATACGCAAGGTTTATGTTGAAGTAACAGCAAAATTTGATACAGAGGGTGACATCACACCGCTGTCGGTAACTTGGGAAGACGGTACAGTTTATGAAATTGACAAAGTTTTAGACAAAAGAAGAGCCGCAAGTTTAAAAGCAGGCGGTATCGGTATGCGTTACACTTGCAGGATTCTAGGTCGGGAATCCTATCTGTTTTATGATTGAAAGCAATCGTTTTAAAGAAATCGTTTGGCCTTTGCCTGTAAAAGAACTTCTTTATGTAGGGCGAGCAACCCACTCTAAGCTAAAACGCAAAGGCATTTTTACTATAGGAGATCTTGCAAATACAAATCCTGAAAACCTAAGATTTTGGCTTGGTAAAATGGGAGTTGTACTTTGGCAGTTTGCAAACGGTCTTGATACTTCTCCCGTATCAAATATCGGCGCTAAGTCTATGATAAAAACTGTAGGCAACAGCACAACTGCTCCCAGAGATTTGATTACCGATGAGGACATAAAAATTACACTTATGGTGCTAAGCGAAAGCGTTTCCGCAAGACTTCGTGAATATGGCTTTATCTGCAGAACTGTTCAAATAGGCATTCGTGACAACGAGCTTGAATGGTTTGAAAGACAAGGAAAGCTTGAAATACCAAACAGAACAGCTAAGTCCATATTTGAACTTGCTTTCTCACTTTTCAAAAAACACACCAACGGAAAGCCAATAAGGAGTTTAAGCGTCAGAGCTTGTGATCTGGAGCCTGTTGATTTCGTTCAGCTTTCTTTGCTACCGGATGTTGCACAGCTACAGAAACAAGAAGAACTTGAAACTGCTATGGACAGTCTGAGAAATCGTTTTGGTCATTTCTCTGTCCAAAAAGGTATAATGCTAAATGATAAGGAATTATCAAATCTTGATCCTAAAAATGATCATATTATTCATCCTATGAGTTTCTTTAGCTAATATCAGAATATATAAAGGCAATGTGGGAAAATTATTAATATATTAATTATTTAGGAGTATAAAAATGAAACGTGATGAATTAATTCAACAAGTAAAAGAAAAATATGCAAGCCTTGCCTACAGTGAAAGTCAGAATCACTTTCAGCAAACAACTACAAGCATTACAGCGGAAGCGTACTACGAAATATAAATCCCTCAAATTTAAAACATATGTTCCAACTTATTATACCACCGATTTTATGTGAAGTATACAGGTAATGTAAGGTAAATATTATCTTTATGCTGTTTGAGTACCTTTGGGAAAAAATTAAAAATTTGACATAAAAAAGTATATCTGTTAAAATAAACATATTGTATAATATGTAACGCATAATAATTATTTCGAAAGGTGAGAAGAATGAAAAAAATGAAAGGTCGGATAATCAGTCTGCTGACAGTAACAGCGCTGATTGCAACAGGTACAGCGCCGCAGGCGTTTGCGGAAGCGGGAAAGGAAAGCCCTGCTTCCTCAATGGGAAATAATGTAATACAAGAAGAGTATGCGGAAGAACAGGCGTATATCACAGGCGAAATAGAGGATTTAAGAACAAGATACAGTAAGACATACGAGCAGTCGGACGGCAGCAGAATAGCTGTTGTTTCAGCTGCTCCTGTTCATTTTTATGATGAGGGAAAAGAGGAATGGGAAGAATACGACAACCGTCTTGCATATAACGAAGAAACCGAAAATTACGAAAGTGAAGAAAACGGCTCGGATATGCAGGTGTCATTGCCGAAAAAAATTGATGAAGAAAACGGAATAGAAGTTGAAGCCGAGGGATATACAGTTTCAATCACTCCGCTTGATATGAATTCATCATCTTCCAAAAAAACAAATGAGAAAAAGAATGTCAAAAGCAGCAGTAAAAAAAGTCTGAAGGAATATAGCTTAGAGGATTATGTGTCTGATTCTGTTTTAAACGGTAAGGTAGAGTATACACAGGATGAGTCATCAAAAATTGAATATATTTTTTCTGGAAGCGGACTTAAAGAAAATATTGTTCTTTCAGAAGTTTCTGAAAACGAGCAAACATATTCATTTAAAATTAAGGCAGACGGATTAACAGCAAAGCTGAAAGAGGATAATTCAATAAAGCTTCTTGACAATAATAACAAAGCGGTCTTTGTTATTCCCGCACCGTATATGTATGACAGTGATTTTGCATTTTCGGGTGAAATAGAAACAACCCTGAAAAAAGAAGGCGCAGAATATATACTTACATATGCTCCCGATTATGAATGGCTTGCAGATGAGGAAAGGGTATATCCTGTAACAGTTGATCCTACAATAAGCACAAAGCCGTATAATGATAAAGTAGTCGATACATCGGTTCTAAGTGCAGCACCTCTTGATTTAGCCGGCAATCCTTATCTATATGCAGGTGCATTAGGAAACAGAAACTGTGTAGTTGACGCATATATAAACTTCACAAAGCTGCCGAATATAGAGCGCACATGGACAATATCAAATGCCAAGCTTAACTTAAAAACAGCTTCAGATAAAAGTAATAAAATCAATGCATATAAAATAAAATCCGAATGGGAAACAAGTACCGTAAGGGAGAATCCTCCCGAAGTTGACAGTACGATACTGGATGTATGCAGTGTTCCGTCAAAAACGGATACATGGTTGTATTGGGATATAACCAATACAGTGTATGACTGGTATAACGGAGGAGCTAATTACGGAATAAAGCTGTCATCACCGTATGCACAGAATAATCAGTCAGTATTTTATTCAGCAGACGCTGCCGATTCTGAAAATATACCGTATATTTCGGTAGAGTATAAAACAATATCATCAGCACAGCTTGAAAACAGCAGAAGCGTTGATATAGGCAGGGCAGGAACAGCAACGATTAACGATTTCACGGGCAATCTTGTATTATCAAGAGAAGATATAGGCGTAGACGGAAATGTAATGCCTGTAAATATATCAATGATATATAACCTGAATCAAGTCAACAGTGTTACTTTCGGATACGGTTTTACAACTAATTATACTCAGACAATTAATTATACAGGCGATGTCGGAAGAAATAAATATTATGAGTATATGTGCGGTGACGGAAGCAAGGTATATTTTGATTATGATGAGGAAACAGGAGAATATACAGACAGAAGCGACAGGGGATATACTATTGAGAACAGCGGTACAAAGACAAATGATTATTTAAATATAACAATTACAGATTCAAGCGGTTATGAGTATCAATTTGACAAATACGGCAGACTTATAAAAATAAGCAGTAATAAGGGGACAGAAGAATCGGCAATAGAAATTGCATATGTCGGGGATTATACAAAATATTATGAGATAGATTATATAAAAGACGGCGTGGGAAGAAAGTATGATTTTAACTATACAGACGGAAAACTGACGGATATTTCATACTATGGAAATACAAATACCGTACTGAAAAAAGTTACATATCAATATGACAGCGGTTCCAAATTAACGAAGGTCACATATCCTGACGGAGAATCTGTAAAATACTATTATGGCAATCAATGCTTGGTATCTGCATATAACACAGATGATTATCATGTAACTTTTAATTATACAAATTATACTTCTTCATCTAAAGCCAATAGAGTAACCGGAATAAAAGAGTACGGAAGTCAAGGAACGAAGGGCGGAGATATATCAGTTATATATACTCCGTTTCAGACAGAGTATATAAATAACAACACAGGCGATACGGAAACATTAGTGTTCAGCAATGACGGAGATTTGATCTCTACATATAACTCAGACGGCTATGTAACTGTAAACGAGTATGCCAAGAGTTCGGAAGCTCATGGAGTAAGCAGTCTTGTCAATACATATGAGCATAAGAAAAGTGAAACAAACCTTATTGCAAACGGAGAGTTTGAAAGCGACGTATCGGGCTGGCAAACAGTTAACGGTGTAAATCATCCGTGGGACAGTCAGGGACATCCCGGAAACAGCGGCTCAGTTAAATTAGTGGGACATCCAAACGGGACTTCGGTTATATTACAGAGAATTGAGGTGTCTGGAACCAAGGGAGATACATATGACATCGGAGGCTGGGCAAAAGCAAATGCGTCATCACGTCAGCCGTTTGAAATATGGGTCACATTCCTTGGTCAGAGTTCATCGGGTGATGTTCAGAAGATAAACTTTAATCCATATTGCACAGACTGGCAGTATGCAATGAAAAATGTTCAGGCAGATAGCGATTATACACAAATACAAATAGCCATAAACTATTCAGGACAGATAAACGAAGCATATTTTGACGGAATAGTTGTGTATAAGGGAGAGAAAGCTGAAGAAACTACGGAGGATTCAAGCGAAGAAACAACAACTCCTCAGGAAACCACAAAATCCGAACCGACAACGGTAATAGGTTCAGACGGAAGCGTTACCACCACCGAAGAAAATGACGGAGTAAAGACGGTAAGCGTTATTGATAAGTATGAAAATGATTTATCAAATGAAACTATTGTTGATGGTATTTCATATAAGGAAAGTAAAAAGTATATATCAAGCGGTAATTATCTTAAATCTTCGGAAGATTCATGGGAAACCAAGACTTCGTATGACTATGATGAGAATACCGGAAATTTAAATTCTGTCAATGTACATTATAATCCTATAAATTACACATATGATAAAGCAGGAAATATAACTAAAGTATCGCAGAATGTTAATAAACTCAGTAATGGTACAGTTATTGAAAGTTCATTTACTTATAACAGTGGTGATAGACTCAGCAAAATTACGCATAACGGATTTAACTATGATTTGGGTTATACAGAGTTCGGACTGCTTGAATCAATAAAGGCAGGAAAGAGCAATCTAATTAATTATGGATATGACAATGACGGAATTGTAACCAGCGTAAGCTATGGAAATAATCAGATTATAGATTATGAGTATAATGATGATAAGAACAAGACAGCAATAAGGTTAAATGATAAGCAGTTATATAATTATAAATATGATGACTTGGGAAATCTTAGTTCAATAGAAGATAATGTTTCAGGTATAGTAACTAATTATTTCGAAAATTCTGAAGGACAAAATATAATTGAAGAAACAGGTGATAATTATTATCATAAATTAAACAGTTCTGAAAATAAGAGGATAGAGGTAATAGGAGATAAATCAAAACAGACAGATATAATTTCACAAGATAATTCGACCGAAATTAAATATAAGATTAATGATAATTATTATTCGCATTATTTTAAGAAAACAGATAAGTTTGAAAGAATTTCAAATGAAAGCGTATATAGAGATGGTAAAACCACCAGTACACAGATTTATAATAAAGCGTATAGTTATTATTCTCCAGGAACAAATAAAACATCTGAACGGGTGAGGACATTAACATTTACCGGTGGATATAACAAAACGCTTAGATATGGGTATGATGCATACGGTAATATATCGGAAATAAATAATATATGGTATTTATATGATGAAGCAAGTCAATTGACAACAGAAGTAGATATTACAACAGGAACTGGAAAAGATTATATTTATGATAAGGGAGGAAATATAACCGAAGTAAGGCACTTTACAAATGGTGAGTATGGTGAAACAGATACTTTTACTTATGGTGATAACAACTGGAAGGACTTACTGACTGCATACAATGGAAATGAGATAACCTATGACGAAATAGGAAATCCGTTGACCTATTATAACGGAGCAAAATTTTCATGGACAATGGGACGCAGACTTGAATCTGTCAAGAAAGGCAATGCAAGGATAAGTTATAAATACAATGCAGATGGTCAAAGAACAAGCAAAATAATAAATGGTATAAAATTTAACTACTTTTGGGATGGCAGCAAGCTGACTGCACAGACATGGCTTGGAAATACAATATATTTCTATTATGATAATAATGGTGTTCCAATAGGTTTTGATTATAACAATGATCATTATTACTATATAACAAATCTGCAAAGAGATATTATAGCTATCTTAAGTTTGGACGGTGATTTAGTAGCAGAATATGAATACGATGCATGGGGCAATTATAATATTATAAGTAATATAGATGGTATTGCTGATATAAATCCGTTGAGATATCGAGGTTATTATTATGATTCGGATACAGGGCTTTACTATTTGCATAGCCGTTACTATGATGCTAATATTGGTCGGTTTATTAATGCGGATGATTTAAATGTTTTAATATCATTAGATGGATTTGATAAAAAAGTTTTAGGAATGAATTTATTTTCATATGCAAATAATAATCCGATTTCAAATCGAGATTCACTTGGATTTGTTGCTGTTGTTGATGATTTAACATTGGCTTGTATTGCATGTATATTAGCGATAGCAGGCGTATCTAGTTACACGGTTACTAGAAGCGGAAATGTTTCATGGAGCGGAGGAGTAATAAGCAATTCAAGACAACTTGATATTGCTTCATCTACAACAGTTACAGTTAGAACTAAAACAAAATCTATTAGCGATTCCTTAATAAGAACGCAAAGAATTACTAGGGAAAAAGTAAATAAAGCTGATTATCTTTTAGCAACTGAAGTTAATTACGGCAGTGACAGAAGAGGCTGCAATCGTAATTTTATTCCAATTTATCCAATTACAAGGTCAGCAGCAATAAAGGCATTAAAAAAGAAAAAATCAATTTTTACTAAATTTGAACATATGGCAAAAGGTGTAGCTCAAAATGCTGGAAATGGCAAAACAATACATCATACAGCTAAAAAGGCAGGTTATTTTTCGCATCATCATCCAGCGAAAACGGTGAAGACGAAAAATGGAAAGAATAAATCAGTAAAAAAGGACGGACACGCATTTTATCTTGGTAAATAAGGAGAAATGAAGTATGAATATATTAATTGAATATACAGATGTAATTGATATATCAAGACAGTTTTTAGAGTATGCATTAAAGAAATCATCACATTTTGCTTGTCATTATTATTTGTCATTAGAAGGAACTTTTGATAAAAAGGATAGGTACCCTGAAAGCTATTATTATGAATTATTGCCTGATTTATATAATGAAATAAAAAAAGGCGATAGTTGTTTCGGCGCTCATGGACCTAATAAATATGAAAGTATCGGAGTTTACAATACTACTGAAAAGGTGAAAAAGTTTGTTTTAGAGCAGAATAATAAGTATCCTATTATGTTAGAAGATGAAGATGAAACACCGGAGGAATTTTATTTTTTCAAAGATAAAAGTATATGGATAATAATTTATCATGAAGATCAGATAATGCATATATTCAATTGTGATGAAGAAGATTTAGCATTTTTAGATAAGCACAATATTGAATATTTTGCAGAAGATTTTTATATTGATGTTAGGCTTCCGAAAGAAAAGCGTAAATAATAAAAACAGAAGGGTTGTTTCGAGCAATGAACGAAGATTTACATTTAGAAAAAGCAGAAGAATTTTTTGAAGAGAATAATGATAATCTGTATCTTTTTTCGGTAGGGTCTTTATACACAGTTGAAAATCCTGATATTGTAGAAATTTCTATGCAGAGAATGCTGAATGATAATATATCAAAAGAAGATTTTATATTTGCCGAAAATAAAATAATAGCATTTTTTGAGTATTTATATATTAAAAGTAAAAAAACATATTGTTGTTATTCAACGATTCTTGATAGCAAAACATTTAAAAAGCAAAATAAAAAAGTCAAAGAAATAGGTGTATTTACAGAATATATTTCATCTGATATTGATAATGAAAAGGAAACAGTGATTAAAGATATTAATGCATTCAGAGGATTTTTACTGGTTGGAATAAGATTCGGAACAATATTTTTCAGATTTGAAGGCATTGATATAGAAACAGAGATTGGTAATTGTCAAAGTTTTTTTGTTAAATTTAAGAATAATGACATTAAAGACGAACTTATATCAGCAGCTAATAAATTAGGAATTAATGCTGATAAGATGAATGTAGTATAAGTATGTAAATAGGACTGGGATTTTAACAATATAATTTTTATTAGAGTGCAGATGATTCTGCACTCTCTTTTTATGTGAATATATACAAATAAATTCTAAATATTTGTACAATCATATAAAATTATGTAAAATAGCTCAAAAAATGTTGAAACGAATTTAATTTAATGATAGTATGTAATTGCAATACCAACAAATGGTATTTAATATAAATAATAGGAGGTTAAGCCAATGCAAAAAGATTGTGAATTAATTTAACACATCGTGAAACAAAAAACTAAAATTTTGAAAGGAAGTCATGTATGATTAACAAAAGAAATATCTTTAAACGAATTATTTCAATTCTAACAGTAGTCACTATTATTATACCAACATTTACTCAGCTTACTATATCTGCCGAAGAAACGGACAAGTACCCATATAATATTTTCGGTCGTAACGGCATTGAAATCAATGCAGGCAATTTGTGTATTAACGGTGATGTTCATACCAACAAAGAAGCCAATATAACGGCTTACGGCAAAAACATCAACGGTAAAATTACAACAGGTAATGATATAGAAAAAAGAGTTAAGCATGTTTATGCTGATACTAAAATTCGTGAAAAATACTTTACTGAAAACTGTGAACTTTATGAGGACGGTTATGTAAAATCAGAAATGAATATACATATAAACAGTCCTATTTTTTCATACAGAAACATTGAATTAGATGGAAATGTAGCGTTGAATTCCAATATAGGAACGCTTATGAATATAAATGTAACAGGAGAAGTTAAGAACGCAAATACTTCTGTTGTTTACTCAAAGTACGGAAATATTACAATTGAAAATGACAGCACAGCAAATATTAACGGGCTTATCTATGCACCGCTTGGAACGCTGACAATCAACTCCCCTAATGTTTCAATAAACGGTATTATTATTGCAGACAAAATCATAATCAACGGAAACAGTATAAACCTAAACGGCAATGATAATATTGCAAGGTTTATAGGAACAGAATCGGAAGTTTATGATTTCAGTGATTTAGAATATTTACCGGAGGACTGGCTAGGCGATACTGACGAAGATGATTTGTTTGATATTTATGAAAAGGTTATAGACACTGACCCACTTAATCCTGACACCGATGGCGATAAGCTTCCTGACGGTTATGAAGTACTTACACTGAACACAGATCCTCTTGAAGTCGATACAGATGAAAATGGTGTTTCTGACGCTGATGAGGACTTTGACAATGATAATTTAAATAACTTAGGCGAATATGAAAATAAGACGGGACCTTTTAATCCTGATACTGATGATGACGGACTATTAGACGGAGATGAAATCAAAAAATATAAGACTGATCCACTCAATTCCGATACAGACAATGACGGATTATTAGACGGTGAAGAAGGCTATAACGGTACAATATACAAGAAAAACGGAGTATATTTTGACGCTCTGAATCCCGATACTAACGGAAACGGTATACTTGACGGTGATGAAGTTTTCAGACAGTATAAGAAACAAGAGGTCAGTACCTATGATGAAGCAATAACAGAAATAAATGTGAGCATGAGTACAAACGGCAGTCTGGAAAGAAATCTGAAAATTGAAAGTATGTACGGTATTGACGCTATGTCCTCAGATGTATTTGCCATGATCGGTGAGCCTTTCAATTTTGAAACTTCTACAAAGTTTAATGAAGCAAGAATAACATTTAAGATTGACCAGTCGAAATTGGGAGATACAGAATTTGACAATTTAATTATCCTTTGGTATAATGAAAAAGAACAAATATTTGAAGAAATGCCTACAACCCGCAATAGAGTACAATCAACTATCAGTACAAAAACTACTCATTTTTCACAGTATATGATTGTCGACAGTGAAAAATGGTATGCAAACTGGGAAGCAAGTTTTACTGAACTTCGTAAGATGTGGAACAACGGCACGACTTCTTATAAAGAAATGAACACGATATTTGTAATTGACTGTTGTTCAGATATGGAAACCATAGACTCATCTAATCAAAGACTTAATATCTGTTCAAATATAGTAAACGGAATGATGAGCGAGGACAGAGCAGCTGTTATCACATATTCTGAGTACGGTACAAGAGGAATGACAGGATTAACGGATAAAAACTCTGTACTGTCAATATTAAGCTCATATATTAGGAATAGCGGAGCAAAATCAAACCTAACTCCTGCGTTTGCGGATGCTGTAAATATAGCTAATAGCAGTTCAGCCGAAATGAACCGTATTATCATATTGACAAATGGTAATACACAGTTTACATTAGATTTGGGCGGATATAATCTGAGTAATGTTACAGTAAATGTAGTTGATATGGGCGGCTATACAATGTCTGAAGCTCTTATGAATGTAGCTTCCGTAACGGGCGGCAGTGTATATGGTATCGCAAGTGCAAGTGATTTAGCTTATCAGGTAGGAGATACAATTTATACACCACCGCAATTTATCGGTGAAGATTCGGACGGTGACGGTATTCCAGATATTGTTGAGCTTTATGGACTTTTACCTAATGGTAACCCTATTAATACTAATCCGTATTTAAAAGATACTGATGGGGACGGACTGGATGATAATGTTGAATTAAATTATCTCGGAAATTTGTTTTATCCCCTGACACAGGAACAGTTGTATGTTATGTCTACTCCAAAATCAGATCCTACTAAAAAAGATTCAGATGGAGATGGCATATCAGATGATATGGACGAGTATCCCATGTGGAATAATCCTGATCCATTGGGTACATCAAATATTCAATCCATACAATATATAAATATTCCTGTACAAAGACCTGATACTTTTTTAGATCATATAACTCGTTTTTTACCTGGCGTAAATGATTACGATTTTACATTAAGTATTGTTAAATCAAAAAAAATTGATGATGATATATTTTTTGCTTATGCAGAAGGTGTTACCAATACAGGTGGATTTGCAATTACAGATGAACTTAAATCGCAATTAAATAATCTAGAAGAAGGTTATAAAAAACATGGAAGTAAAAACAGTACTATAGAAGAAGCAGCGGCTCATGCGGCAAAAGAAGAAACTGATCAACTTGTACCTAAATATTTCGAATACGGTAGCAGTGCATATTATGGTTGTTGGGCATATAACTGTCAAGCAGAAATAGAGTTATTAAATTATTATACCACAGTAATTGATAAAGCTACTAATGCATATATGATCTATATAACCATTTTAGGACTTTATCAATCTAAACTCGCATCAATTGAACAAGAAACAATTACAATTTCTAAAGAAGAATATGCATCTGTTGCTGAAAGTGTCGGTATAGATACTATTCCAGAATTAAGTAATAAAGCTATTAAGCATCCTATGAATGACCACATGCCTTCAAGATATGCAAACCAGTTACCTTATATGGATAGAGCGGCAGCTGAAAAGTATTTAAAATATAAATCATTCTTTAATAAAAATTGGACTGATGAACAAGTAAAAGGTGCGTTAAATTATGGATATAAAAAGGCATTAACTGAGGGTGTTAATTCTGGTAAGTATACATTTACATACTTGGGAGAAGAAGTAACCGTATGTTTAGAGAATTGCGTATTTAAAACAGGGTATGGAAATTACAAATTTACTTATGAAGAATTGTTAGAATTATTAAATAAATGATTAGAGGTTGCTATGTTTTTATCGTGGAAAATAACAGATGATATATCTAATATAACGGTTGAAGAGTTTAACAAGGAATATAACGGTCTTTATGGTTTTATAAAATTAAAAATAGGAGATTATTCTATTGGATATATTCCAGAAAATAATGTTTCATTAGATGGAAATTCAGACATACTTTATTACATAAAAAAACTTATAGAATGTGGAATTAATATATGTAAAAAAGATGTTATTGAAATACCCTTACTTAGCCATAATTTATTGAAATTATGTGTAAAATATAATAAAGATGAAAAAATATCGGTAGAACTGAAAATGGTTGAAGATAATTCTATAGTATGGAAGTCTGAATTGAGTTTTAACCAACTTATTAATGAAATAAATTCTAATTACAATGATATATGTAATTTTATTGAGAAGTATAATTCTAAGTTGTTTAAAACTGATCTTATAAAAAGCATTATAATTCTACATAATACATTACATGAATTATTATCTCAGTAAAAATGCTACTTTATATCTTGCTGCTCAGATTTTTTACAATATAAAGATGATGATACTATAGTAAAATATAAATTTTCAGACATACAATCAAAAGCAGCTACAGATGCATTTGTAGATTATTTAATGGAGCAAATAAATAATGAAAAATAAATTACCGAGAAAGTATAAAGTAATTATAATATTTCAGTTTGTTATGATAGTATTTTTATTTTATTGTTTAATTTCAAATTACTTTATTGAATCTGACGATAAGTGGTTTAAAGAAGATTCACCTGATAAAAAATATTCTATTAGTGCATATTTTCCAAATGGAGTATCTACTTTTGGTTTAACTAAAGCACGAGTTAGAATATATAATAAAGAATTAAAAAGCTATTCATGTTATTTTTATATAGATATTGATAGCAAAGGATCAAGACCAAATAAAGATAATTATAATTTAGAATGGCATGAGGATTATGTTATAATTACAACTATAAATTCTAACGGTAAATCAAATTCTGTAATAGTATATTTGGTAGATTTATAAATTTATTTTAGGCGAACAGGTTTTTACCTTGTTCGTCTTTTTTGCTATTGGTTTTAGGTACATATGTAAAAATATGCTGATTGTTTTATGTTTTAAAAGTCGATTTCTAAATATTATCTTATACTTGTGTGTTATTCTAAAATAAAACATATAAAATATAAGAAAAATATAAAAATATACAGTAGAATACTGTTTTTTACAAAATTCTAAATTGAATTACAATATAATTTGTAGTATAACAAGATTATTGTTTTACTACATTTTTTGTTTCTTTTTATAGGTTTATATATCATAATTTATTATTCTCTTGTTTGATTTTGACTGAACAGGAGGCATTAATGATTGAGATATAACAATTTAAAGGCTAAAATTTTCTTAGGTAATAATAAATTAAATTTGCCGAAAAAAACACATATGAATAATATAAAGCTGATGAAAGTTCTGTTAGTTATAAAACAGATTCATCAGCTTTTTTTGTTTTTTTATTCAGGACGTTCACCGCCACTCCAAACTTAATCAAAAAATTAAATTAAGTTTGGAGGTGTTAATATGGCTTTTAATAAAGCGAAAGAAGAACGAAAATGGTTGAATTGGAAAGAATCCGAAGAAAAACAGATGCGTGAATTAGGGGTAAGTGAAGATGTAATTGAAAGGATTAGAAAGAGTGATTGGACAACCTTTAAAGCGGAACGCTGCTATTATGAAAAAGTGATTTCAACTGATTACATAGAATATTTTTCTCAACAAGAATGTAATAAGGAATATAAGACATTAGAAGATTTTCTTAATGATATTGAAAATCAAGAATTATATTTTGCATTATTATCAATTGATAAGATTTCATTGAATATCATTTTTTATAAAATTCAAGGGTATTCAGTTCATGAAATTTCTCGAATATTAGATTTGACGGAAAATGCCATATATATGAGAATAAGGGTAATTAAAAAAAAGATTAAAAAGTTTTATAATTCAGACAAAAAATAGTAGTCAAAAACGGCTAAAGGGTGAGGGATTAATTCCTTCACCTTTTTTAATATCAAAACTTAATAACATTAGAAAAGGGTATTTAACTTTCTGATAAAGTAAATGAACGTATATTTATATATAAATGCTATTAATATTCAAATTTTCTAGTGATAAGTTATCATTAGAAAATTTGGCTATTTCATATAAACACAGGATAACTCTTTATTATCCAACTAAAATGAAAGGATTTTTACTTATGTACAATTATAGGCATCTTCTAATTAATGATATAGATAAAATGAAACTTTGTCGTAATTTAGTTTATTTAAACTTAACGGATAAGTCAATGTTTATTCAACCTAGTGATGAGTTTTTAAAAAAAATATTAATGGGATATGGTGTCAGCATAGGTGCTTTTGCAAATGATAAGCTTATAGGTTTTGCATCGTTCAGTTCTTCTAATGATCCTAATTTAAGTATAAGTGAAAAAATAGGATTTTCTTTTCTAAGTCTGAACAATTAGAGCATTACCTTGTACTACCAGAATATAGAAATCAAGGTATTGCAAATAATATGTGTAACTTATTATTCAACTATACTAAAAAAAGGTATCTATTTTGTATCATATCACCTAAAAATATTCCAAGTATAGCATTATGTTTTAAATATGATTTCAAAATAGTCAAACTTATTAACTTAGAAAACAATTATCAAAGATATATATTGTTTAAAGATATGAAAGCCAATATAGCAAAACAAAAAATAATAGGTGAAAGTTTTTATGAAGTCCCTGTTGACGATATTTCAAAAATAAAAAAATGCTTGAAAATGGGAATGTAGGATTTGCATTTAGCAACAATAAGCAAAAGATGCTAATTTGTCATCTGTAGAAATAGGAAGGGAAAATAATTATGAGAAAAATACAACTTATTTTCGATTATAGAGAAAATTTTTCATCTCAAAGTAAAAAAGGATTTCACAATGATCATCAATCCTTAGAAAATATACAGGAAATCTATAAAGTAATTAAGCAACTAGGATATGATTGTGAACTTTTCGGTGGAGTTAATGAGCTTATTTGTGCTTACCATGGTAAGAAGAGCATATCAACTATGGATGCTTATTTAAATTTATCCGATGGATTAACTCAAGAATACAGCAGAGTGCAGATACCTATTTTATGTGATCTCTTAGGCTTAAAATATAGTGGCGGCGGTCCATTTTCAGTTGCGTTAGCAACAAATAAGTATTATTCAGTTTTAGCGGCTAAAAAGATTGGTGTCCCTGTATCACGATCCGCATTATTCCTACCAGAAATGCCCCCTGATGATCTAGCATTAAGTGATTTAACATACCCCGTTATATTAAAGCCTAATACAAAGGGTTCTTCTGTTGGAATTAATAATAAAAGTGTATGTAAATCAAAAAAAGAAGTGAAAGAACAAATTGATTTTTTAAGTGCTCAATTTTCTGAAATATTAATAGAAGAGTATGTACCCGGTTATGATGCTACCAATTTTATTATAGGAAATGGAGATAATATTTTACTAAACGAAGTAGTTTTGGCATTACATGATAATATTATATATAATAAAAATGAGGTTATGAGTATTGACGATTATGCGTTGAAAAAAAACAGTTATATTTCTCCTGACCAATTTCTTTCTACAGAAACAATTAAAAACATAAAATCATATACTCAAAAAATCACCCAACACTTTGCTACATATGATTTTTCTAGACTAGATTATCGTGTAAATAAGAATGGAGACATAGTATTTCTTGAAATAAATACTATTCCAGGAATAAGACCAGGAAATCAAATAGGTGCAATTTGTAAAAAAAGGAATATTGAATTCAAAGATTTTATTCAATTAATAGTCAAAGCTTTTATCGATAGAATTGATTCTTAGAATCTGAATAAAGTAAATACAAGCATAGCTATGTTATTTATAGATTAAAATATAACAAGTATGCTATAACATTGAAAGAATTTCTGAGAATTAAATAACAAACTTTGCAATAAAAGCATTTGTAAGTAATTAGTTAGACAGGGAATCTTAATAATGATTAAGCGTTAAAAGCCAAGGGTCAAATCTTTCATTTACAAAATCTTTACATACAAAAGAGTTCGATTTAAGTAAATTATCTGAATTTACATTTATTTCTTTTATCCATGTATGTGGCAGATTTTGAGGATTAGCCTTATGCACTTCCTTTATGACGTTATAAAAGCACACATTTGCTTCTTCTTTCATTCCCATTCTAGTTTTTATAAATCCACAGTTATAATTAAACTTAATATATGCTGATAAATCGTTAAGTGCTACTGAATTAATATGATTTCTTATTTCATCAGCAAGTGTTAGACAGTAATCATCCAATAATAACGAAAAGCAAACCATTAATTGAGTTTTTATAACAATTTGAGCGTAATCAGTTTGTGCCCAAACCAGTGCTTTATATAACAATCTAATCGCTTCATCTATATTGTTTTCAATCATAAAGAGTGCAGCTAAATTATTTAATGAATAAGCTGATTCGTGTTGACGTACTTTAATAAAAATCTCATAACTTTTTTGAATATTGTCTTTGGCTGACACAAAATTCCCTTCCCAAAAATCATCAAATCCCATATTGAAATAAATTGTACTTAACAAGAAATAATCATTATTCATTATAGCAATACTTTTAGCTTCCTTTAAGTCGTTTTGTGCCTTTTCGCCACGATAGAATTCAACTGTTGAAATCAAAAAATTACTATATACTATTGTTTTTTTGGTTTCAACACTAATCATTTTCTTTGTATCATCAAATATTTTTTTTGCTTCTATGCGCTGAGATTCAGAGTTTATTAATGATTGTAACTTTATACCGATTGCTTTTAATCGTTCTTCTTCTTTTATATTAGCTATATGGCAGGCTTCATCTGCAAGTTCAAAAGCTAACTTTTTATTTATTAGTATATTTTCTACTTTAGCGTATAAACAATAATTATTAAAACTAAATTTGTTGGATTCATACTTGTATAGATTTTTTAATATTTTTTCTGATTCTAAATAATTGCCATTTTGAAAATAACAATCAGCAATAATAATTTTTTTATCATAATCTAATTTTGAAATGTAGTCATAAATCCTGTTAATACATTCTATGGCATTGGGGAAAAGCCCATTTTTATATTTGTTAATTGCACAATTTAAATTCAATGTCTGCCAATTTCCGATTTTTGATACATATGCATGAAACGCTATTGAATCATTCAATTCTTCTTCGGTGAAAATATGATTTATAAATCTTTTACCCTGGGTAACTAAAAAAATATATATACTTTCATTTATTTGTTCTTTAAATGGTTCATTTTCTAATTGATATTTTATGCATTCAAATTTTAAATCATGTTCCATTTTTATATAATCATTGTCATAAATATGATATATTACAATTATATTTTCATTTATTAATTCAAAAATGGCATTAACTATCTCACATTTATCCACTTTAGGATATAAGCTTATTTTTGATATAGTAAAGATGGTCATTTCTGTTATTAGATCTGAAGTCATTGATTTCCCTAAAAATACTATTAACGATAAAATAATTCTTTTAGCTGGATTTAATTCTTTAATTTTTATGTCAGTTGTACCTTTGCTAATTATATCATTTACAATTTCTAGATTTACGGTTGGTTTAGCATTGTTTTTTAAACTTATTCCATTTTTGTCGTATAATTTATGAATAAAGTCTTTTAACCTTTGTGGGTTGCCATGGCACAACTCAAAAATATTATTTACAGTTTCTTTTGGAAAATCAAAAATGCGATTTAATATATTGTAAAAATGTTCCACATTTTTAAATTCTCTTAATTCGCATGAACAGTTTGGTATTCGTTCTTTTATTTCTTTTGATACTATGTCATTGTTAACATCTGATGTTGTAGATAAAACGAAATAAATTTTTCCGTTTTCTTTTCTTGTTGTATTTTGATAGTTTAAAATAATATCTATAATGATAGGTAATGATTTTTTATCACACAAGGAAAAATTATCTAATATTATTAGTAAATCAGAATTAGATAATATCTCATTTAGATAACATGATATCATTCTAACTGCATTTTGTTGCTCTTTTTCAGCATTTTTATTAGATATATAGATCTTAGTTGAATCAAATAACGAATTAGTAAGATCTGATAAATCAATGTTTGTTATTTGTTTTGTAGTGAATACAACAGCGTTTTTTATTATATTTACAATTTCCATATAATTATTCTTAAAGAATTTAAGAAAAGGAAATTGGGTTTTATCGCTTGTTTCTTTTAATAATTCAAGCAAGCAATTTGGCTCGGAATCTTCAGCATGTAATTCAATATAGATTGACTTAGGACTGTCTGTAAAATTATTAATATTATTAAGCAAAAACGATTTGCCTACTCCATGAAGTCCATGTATCCATAAAACATTGCTGTCGGTTTTATCTTTTAAAAAATCGTTTATTAATTGTTTTTGTTCTTTTCTATCGACAAAATTAAACCTAAACAATGAGGTATTATCCATAATACTATCTCCTTATATTTACCTAAAGGAAGGTGACAAAATGTTTTGCAAAATGAAAATTAATGATGTAATAATTAATAACAGGATTATTCGATCTGCCACTAACGAACATCTTGGTTCTTTAGATGGATTAATAACAAAAGAATACATTAAAGTTTATTCTAATTTAGCCAAAAATGGTGTAGGATTAATTATTACATCACATATGGCAGTTAATAGAGAACAACGTGTTGATGAAACACAAATTTGTGTTAATGATCCACGTAATTTTATTTATTTGAAACAACTATCTGAAACAGTTCACAAATACGATAGTAAAATATTAGTACAATTATCACAGGGGGGAAAAATGACATATGCAAATAGTGGAGTTTTACCTTTAACTCCTTGTAGAAGTAATAAGAGTAAAGAAATGAGTTTAATGGATATAGATAATTGCATTGAAAATTTTGTGTCAGCTGCTACAATTATTGAAAAAGCAAACTTTGATGGGATACAATTACATTTAGCTCATGATTATTTATTAAGTGATTTTTTGGACCCTTATTATAATAAACGTAAAGATGATTATGGAAGTTCAATAAAGAACAGATATAAAATAATTCATAAAATACTAAATACAATTAAATGTAGATGTAATAGTAAGTTTATATTAGCCGTTAAAATAAATTCTACTTCAAAAACAACCAACTTTATAAGAGACCAGTTAGAAATATGCAGATTACTTGAAGAAGATGGAGTAAACTTGATTGAAGTGAGTGGAATGGAATTTAAGAAAGAAAATAGCATAGAACCAATTTTTTTAAGAGAATCGTTGAAAATAAGAGATACTGTTTCAATCCCTATTGCTTTAGTGGGTGGATTTAGAAATGTCAATCAAATGAATTTTGCTATAGATAAGGGGATAGATTTTATATCAATGGCAAGACCTTTTATTTGTGAAGATGATTTAGTTTTAAAGTTAAAAGATCATAAAAAAGTCATGTGTAATGACTGTAACTCTTGCTATTCAATTTATAGAAATCTTTTTAAGCGATGCATCTTCCATGACAATATCAATCAACAGTTATTATATAATTTTAAATAACACATTATAATAAAGAGTTATCCTGTGTTTTAACTTTTACATTTTTATTATACTACATAATATTATATATTTCAACCATTTTCTGTTATTTTAATATAAATTACGGTAATATCTAATGAAATCATAACTTTATTAATTGAAAAAATATAAATTGAAAATTAAAATTCACTAATATTGAAATTTAGCTTGAAATGTTTTACGGTGAAAAATTTGAAAGTGTTAACACTTTCATTGATGAATTAAAGAAATACATTCATTACTACAACAAGAGAATTTCTTTAAAACTAAAAGGAATGAGCCCAGTACAATACCGAACTCATTCACTAACAATTTAATATTTATTTTTGTCTAAACTTTGGGGTTCACTTCAGAAAATGGTGGCCTTTGTACTTTTATCATTTTACTAATATAGAAAATGCATTAGGTATTATTGAAAAAGGTTGGATTTTTGGCAGACATGAAGCTTTAGAAAATAATCTCATGCAGACTGAAAATGCAAGTCCTTCTGTAATATCGGTATCTCAAAATAAAATAAAAGAATATGCTAGATTATATTTTAGGCCAAGAACTCCTACACAATATCATAATGAAGGATATAAACCTAAACATATAAGAAATAAAGATGTAAATGCAAATTGCCCTCTGAAACAAGCTGTGCAGGTCAGAACGATTTACTACTATTTTCGGGTGTTGAAGCCTTTAAGGAACTTCCCTTTGATAAAATATATCATGCAGTGCTTTTTCTCTAGATGAACTAGATGATATAATTAAACATAGGTATGCAGAAATAGTTTGTTTAAATGGTCTGCCAATTAAAGATGCTTTAAAGGGAATTGTTTGCCGAAGCATTGCAGAAAAGCAAACTTTATTATATTTGTTAAAAACAAGAAATCCTAAAGTGTATAATGTTTATAGAGAACTTATTCGTTATTTACCACAATTGAATTTGTTTTATAATAATGGAATTTTTATAAAAACTGTTGAATACCATGATGGAATAATTAAAGTAAAATTTAATGATTGTTACCAAAGATATGGGATTAACAATAGTAATGGTAAGGATATTTTGTTTAAAGCTGATATACAATATTTAGATGACGGAAAAAATATTATTAATCATATATTTTTTAGTACAACTATTGATTATTCAAAAAATGAATCTGTGAATCTAAATATTGATAATCCATATTCAGAGATGGCAATAGTAGAAATCTATTTTGATAATAATCTCATGTATACAAATATATTATATTTTATAACAGGTTAAATAATATGATAGTAACATATTGTTTCTTAATACCATATTTACTGTTTTTAAATATTTAAAGTTATTACAGAATGAGCAACTCTTTTTTCACTGCCGACAGGTGTTGTATAATATCTTTGTTCTATACCCCAAAGTAACTGCTTTAATTCATCTTCATTACCAATAGAAAATGCATTATTTGCAGAATTTAATTTTGGACAATAACTATGTATATATTTAAAGACTTTTTCTTTTTCAGTATCGTTAAAAGTACTTAAAGTTTCAATTGCCATAGCAATGCGTTTGCGATTTGCGGTTTTAACATTATCAGCGTTAAAATTATTGGTTAAACATATAAAATTATTTTCTAAAAAAGCTTTGGTTTCTTCATATGTAGCTTCTCTATATAATTCACTGATTCCCTTAAACATACCAGATATTTTAGACAAGCTTACAAAGAATAATGTATTTGATTCCTTTTGATATATTGCATCTGCAACCTGGTTAATATTTATTACTTTTCCGTCTTCTATATATTCATAATTGTCGCCAAAGTGCAGCCAATTTTTAGGACTTAGATTTGTTTTACTTACTTTTTGAAAAAAATATGTATTTTCCTGAAAGGAGCATAAATAATCAATCTTTTTAAATTCATCTTTGCTAAGAGAATCATAGTCAACAGATGAAAAATCACTTTTCATCATTTCTTGACAATAAGGTGTTTTGGAAAAATCACAAATTTTATACCATGAATTTTCATCTAAAAGCGTTAATGGATCATATGCTATAGAATTTTCAAGATTTTCCGGTAATTTATAAATAATTTTATCGCTAAGTATTTTTCTATATGTAATAGTTTTAGTGCCATTTTTTATTTTAGCTATTAAACAATTCATTTTTATCACTTTCCTATATCTAAATATGACATATTATTGATTCTTTTTAATTTTTTAAAATAAACATCATTAGAATTGATTAATTCTTTTTTTGTTATTAAAAATATTTTAGTCCCATTATTGGTTGTTATATTATAAAACTTGTATTTAAAAATTAAAAGTAAAGGATTATAGCATTTGCTTTGTGATATATATGTAAATATAAATATTATTGTATAGATCATAATCAGTACTTTAAATTCATCTATGCCAATACCAATAAAAAAATATCCCAAATAATCCGCAAGAAAATCATTGTTTGCCTCTTCTATATCCGTACATCCACCACTGATATTTTCATTTGGTAAAAATTTATTAGCAGTAAGTAACCAAATAAATGTTAGAAAAATTGGAGAAACAATAAGTATAATACTCGAAATAAAAATATTTAAATTAAATAATGTCCATTTTTGTTGAATGCCATAAACAACTAAAGTCCATGAAGTTGAAATTATAGTAAATAGAATCTGATTTAATTTATTTAACATTTAATCACTCCATTTAATTAATTTTTAAGATGACTTCTCAACACAGGATAACTTTAAATTATCATTGATACTTACACAAATCATAGTTTATTATACGCTGATTTGGTAATAGGGTGGGATAATAATGAGTGTATCATTTGGGAAAACATATTCAATAGGTAATAATCATAATATCCTTTGGACAATAGGCAATGATCGCGGCAAGTCTTTTGAGGAAAATGTTTATAAATATATCAAACTCCTCTGTATTGGTAACCCAAATGTACAAATAGACCAGACACCTGTCGTAAATGATGGTGGTAAAGATATTGTTTTAAAATTTAAAGGTGACTCATTATCCTTATTTGGCATTACATTTAAAAACCATGGGAATGAAGAAACTACCATTTACATTGAGTGCAAAAGTACAGATCAAAATAAACTACGCAGGGAAAAGTTCTATCCAACTATAGACAATGTTATACATGCTGATAGTAAAATAGATTATTTTGTTCTCCTAACAAATTCAGTTATTTTGGCAAAAGATCACTACCATGTTAAAAAGGATTTGGAGAAAATAGGGGCCAAATTTGTTCTTATAGATCAGTATATTATTGCAAGACAACTAACGTTTATTCCGTATTCTTTTTTTACAAATTTCGAATGCTACAGCGGTCAAGATCATTTTTATCTTGAATATCAGGTATATCAGATTGATTCGTATGAAGATTCACTAGAGATTTATTTTGTTTTCAGAAATTACAGTACTGAATCAAAGACATATACACTTTCTCTTCTTACAAATTTGAACTGGATCACTGATAACAATGAATATCTGGTAACTGTTGAACCATATGATTCTGCTGTACTACAACTCAAGTTAAAACGTGAAAATAAATCGGATTATCAGAATATCAATTTTTCTGTAATTGACAACGGGATAACATATTCTATAGTTATTACTGACACCAGACTGTCTGTTAAATATATTCCCTCATTTATCGGAGAGCAGCATAAACAAGTAATCGATATAATTTATTCAAACTTACAAAACAAGAAGTTTAAGAATTTATTTTGTTTGTGGGGAGATGCTGGTGTAGGAAAAACCAGAATAACTGAAGAACTTGTGAATAAAATCAAAAATAAATTGCTTATTGATATTTTCATCTGTACTTTGAAAATAAATAATAATTTAACCATAAAAGAAATATATTCTTTTCTTAGGGAAAATAAATATTTAAAACAAGATGCAACCAATGATTTGACCAATTTTAAGGAAACAATATTATCTTGTCAAAATGATGTAAGTGTTGCTTTAATAGTAATTGATGATTTTCACAACAGTTCTAAATATTTTATGGAACAGATCAAAGAATTGAAAAATCACTCTGCACCAGTCGTTATCATACTCTGTGGAAGAACTGACTACTCCGCGGGCAATACCGATTACTATAATTTTGTGGAATGGTCAAGTCAAAATTTGACAAAAGACAAATCTGTCTGGAATATCAAACCGTTAAATCCAGATGACACAAAGCGTTTCATTCACTGTTCAATACAAGGTGTTCCGGATGCAGTTTATGAATCAATATTCATAAATAGCCAAAATAATCCATTATATATTGTACAATATGTAGAGCACCTCCTTGATGAAAAAATAGCATATCTGGAAAATGAAAATACGGTTAGCATATATAGTACTTATAAAGTCAAACTAATAAATTCTCTGCCCAAAAAAATAAATGATATATATGAAAAAAGAATTCTTTTTATCCAAAATGAAGGACAAGTGAAAAAAATTGACTATTTCCTATTTTTGCTAATAATGACCATGTATAATGGACAAATCTCCGAATCCGATGCAAGAGAATTTGATCCTGACAGTTTAAAGATTAGTTTTCTGATGAAAAAACGATTTATCAGGAAGTGTGGAAGAAACTATTTATTCATACACGAGAGTATCAAGATTTTTTTAGCAGAAAAACTGATGAACAATAGTACTCTGCAAAAAAAATTGGGTAAAGAGATGCTTGCTCATAAAGCAAAGGTATCTGGTTACTCAAAATACATTCTGGCAAGACTGTACTACTGGACAAAGCAATATGACCTTGCCATGAAAGAATATGAACCAATAATAAACGCTGTATCAAGAGAAAACAACTTTTCAAATATATCAATAGACACATCTATATACGATTATATCGACGATATATTGGATATCATAAAAAATGAAGAAAAATATAAGGACATTGCCAAAAAGCTAATAAATACGAAAATCTATATAACGCTTCACCACCTTATACCTATTAATGCTGTTCGTGACTGTAACAAATGTTTGGAGTATATATTACGAGTGCCTTTCTTAAAGGATGATAGAAAACTTATAAATTCTATATGTGCACAGAAAGCACATTCTCTGCTTAATTCAGGAATGAACTATGAAGGCATATTAATGCTAAATGAACTTCAGGTAAAAATGATGATGGATAAATCAGAATTTGATTATCAGAGTATATTTGACATAGCAGATCGTCTCTGTGCTGTTTATATAAAATTTAATTGCTACGATATTTCTCACGAATATAATAATCTGGAAATAAAAATAGCAATGGAAAATCATGACTATTCTCTCTTGGCAATTGCATATCGAACTCGCTCCAAACTATATTATTTACGGGATTATGATGAGTGCATGAACAGCTTAAGCCAGGTCGACAATTGTCTACAAAAATCCCCATCAAACAGAATAGAGTTAAATAATAGTATTTACAGGAATATCGTCGAATTATCTTATAATATAGGGACATACGACAATTCTATCATCAAAACCGAAAAAATGGTTCAAAAAGCACGCAACAGCAACTTGAACAGGGCTTATATTCAAGGCCATCTTCTCCTATCTGCGCTGTACCTAAAACGAGGAAGACCAAATGATCTGCTCACCGCAGAAGCAAAGGCTAATATCGCACTTAACTACAGCATAAGATTCGGCATATCAAGCTATCTATGGCAAATTCACAATATTACCGCAATAATTAATTCACGCTTGGGTAAAAACAAGGAGGAGATAAAAAAGCAATTTAATTCTGCATTTAATATCCTAAGAGCTCAGAATATGTTATTTATAGGAAAAAAGAATTTATGTTATAGTAATATACTTGCTATAAGTAATATTGCATTTTTTATAAGACATCAGTAAACACAAGACTACTTTAATTCCAAAATGTCAGTAATTTCTTATTTCAATGAAGATGATTCAAATCAAAAATCTATAACTATGCCAAAACAGATATTGTTGGAAAAAGAAAACTTGGATTATCTGTATAAAATCACAAGTTCATCTCGTCCCGAACTACTGTTTTGCGATGATCCAAAGGTTCCCTTATTGAAAGATGAAAAAACAGGCTATTTTATTGCTCTAACATAGTGGATTTGTCAATTACGTAATTTCCTATTACCAGGATATCTATATCCGTGGATAAAAACGTATTTAAGGCATCAAGTGGACTTTCAACGATAGGTTGACCGGCAACGTTAAACGATGTATTCAAAACTATTGGAAATCCTATGCGTTTTTTCACTTTCAAAAGAAGTGAATGAATAAACGGCTCCACATCCTTAGATACCGCCTGGACTCGTGCTGTGTTGTCAATATGTGTGATTGATGCAAGTTTTAGACGGTATTCTGAACTATAGTCAATAATCTGGACACAAAAAGGCGAAAAGAAAAAAGATTAAAGT
>ENA-UOJJ01001800-UOJJ01001800.1-human-gut-metagenome-genome-assembly--contig:-CS66-NODE-1800-length-29863-cov-231.425289_pt1 | contig 29863 bp, 39 predicted proteins | sample MGYA00242343_ERZ723890 | MGnify/ENA metagenome assembly ERZ723890
AGAAATCCGGTTTTTTGTCACCAAGCCATTTTATAAGGCTGTTCAAGGAAAATGCAGGCTGTACCCCTGTCAAATGGAGGAAAACAGAGGCGGAATAATACGGTGTGTGTGGATGGGGAAAATAGACCAAACGACAAAAAAATAGTCTGAACGACAAAACCAAAATGTTCTAAATCACAAAGATGTGCGATTCTGACAATTGAGACATTTTTTATAGGCAAGAATCGGGCTGAATTTAAATCTTTTCGCTTATTTTGTATGTTAAGTCTGGATTGGAAATTTAAAAAGCATATAAAAAATGAGCAAAAGAATCCTATTCTTCATTTTGTTTTCGTGGCTGGCATCGGCAGCTTTTCCGGCTTTTGCGCAGCAGAAAGCAGACACGACCTACACCTTCCGGTTCGTTCCGCAGAAGGACATGTTCTACGTGCCTTGGAATGGCAATGACACGGAACTTGCCCGTCTGTTGGAATGTATCGAAAACAACAAAACCACAATTCTTGACGGCAAACTGCCGCTATTGGTTGACGGATATTGCAATTCGCAGAGCAGTGAAGTCAAGAACCTTGCAACAGCGAAGATTCGTGCCAACCGTGTGAAATCAGAACTGATTACACGCGCGAAAATCAAGGAAGAAAACTTCATTACCCACAATCATGCGACAGGGGGTGATTTTGTGATCGTGCGCCTAACGGTACCCGCAAAGGAAACAGCCGCGATGGATGCGGAAGCGGAAGCGCGACGCAGGGCAGAAGCCGAACGCTTAGAAACCGAGACGCGTGCCGAACAGGAACGGCGTGCCGAAGAGCAGCGCAAGGCGGAAGAAGCCCGACTTGCCGCTGAAAAGGCAGAAGCCGAGAAAGCCGCTCTACAAAATACACTTGCCGGCACGCCGTCGGAAACTAAAATCACAAATGATTATCATCTCTCCCTGCGTGCCAACCTATTGCGCTGGGCTACCCTGACACCCGATTTAGGACTTGAATGGCGCATCTGTCCGTCGTGTGGCATTGCCGTAAACGGCTCATGGACTTCTTGGACGTGGAGCGACAAGGACCGCCGCTATGCACTCTGGGAAGTGGCTCCGGAAATACGTTATTACATGGGTGAGAAGAAAGCCTGGTATCTGGGGGCGATGTTCAAGGCCGGACAGTTCAACTACAAGATCTCCGAAACAGGCAAGCAAGGCGACCTGATGGGTGGCGGCATCACCACCGGCTATCAGCTACGGCTGAACAAGGCACTGACTCTTGATTTCAACCTCGGCTTGGGCTACCTGAATGCCGATTTCGAAAAATATGAAGTCATCGATGGTGTGCGCGTGCGCTGTGGCAACGAGACAAAAAATTGGTGTGGCCCCATCAACGCCGGTGTGACATTGGTATGGAAGTTATTCTAATACGGAGGAATAGAGTATGAAAGCAAGACAATATATAAATATGATGGGAATGGCAGCCGCCGTGCTGCTCTCTTCCTGCGTGAAGGACACGCTTTATGACACGCCGCATCCCGACTATGGGAAAATTGCGGTGACAGCCGACTGGTCGGCCTGCGGTGAGGGTATCAACATACCTGCCACGTGGACGGTCACCATGGGCGACTATACGGGTACGGAGACTTCCGCCACCCATGCCCCCGACCATCTGTTTGCTCCAGGCAGCTACACCCTTGCGGTGTGGAACCCAGCTGAAGGAATCACGGTAAATGGTACCACCGCCACCATTGCCGCAGCCACGGGAAACCGGGCAGGCACGGATGCCTTTGTGAACAATGCCCCGGGATGGTTCTTCACCTATACGAAACAGGTGAGCATCGAGAAAGACAAGGACTATCCGCTGACCGCCGCAATGAAGCAGCAGGTACGCGAACTGACGCTTGTCGTCAAACCGACGGGTGATGCCGCCGGACGCATCACGGAGATTGTTGCCCATCTGACGGGTGCAGCCAGAACACTCGATTTCGCTACCGATACCTACGGAGCCGCTTCAAACGTCGTGCTGCCCTTCACCAAGATAACCGAAGGTGACGATGCCGGCAAGTGGAAAGCCACGGTGCGGTTGCTGGGTGTGACCGGTACGGAACAACTGCTGACGGCTGAAATCCGCTATGCGGACGGCAACCCGAGCCCCACCACGCTGAAAAGCGACCTCACAGAAGCTCTCAAGGAGTTCAACACCAGAAAGGGCAAATCGCTGACCCTCGGCGGAACGCTGGTTGAGACTCCCGAAGGCATGGAAGTGGACGGAGCCGAAATCAACGGCTGGGAAGAAGTGAAAGGTGATGATGTAAATGCCGATTTGTAAAATAATAAAATGACATATATAATGAAGACAAGATTTTTTGTACTTGCAGCGCTCGCCCTCGCACTTGTAGCCTGCAACAACGACAACGAGAACCTGAACGGTGACCCCGTGGCCGCCCAGTTTACCGCCAACATCGCCCCCGCCACCCGCGCCAGCGGAACCACCTGGACTGGCGGCGACCGTATCGGCATCACCGACATCGGCAACGATTCCCAGTACAGCAACGTGCCTTTCATCTTGAAAAACGGGAAATTTGAGGCAGAAGGAAAGGTTATCTATATCGAAGATACAAAGACCCATACTTTCCGCGCCTACTATCCGTACAACGCGGCGGGAGGCATCCTCACAGCCACGACCGATGCCACGGCGCAGCAGAACCAGCCTGCCATCGACTTTCTCTTTGCTTCAGGAGCCACGGGAGACAAAAACAACCCGGTAGTAAGCTTCACCGACAAAACCGCCAAAGGCGGTGAAGACAACTCCTTCCACCACCGCATGAGCCAGATAACCCTTACCTTCGAGGCGGGCGACGGCGTGGATTTCAGCGTGGTCAAGCCTGAACGTTACACGCTGGACGGATTGTTACTCACCGGTACGTTCAACACGGCCGACGGTATTGCCACCGCAGACAACGGGGCACAGACCGGAGAACTGACCATGAATCTGGCAGACGGCAATCTCACGTCATCGATCATCCTCTTCCCGCAGACAGTTGCATCCCTGCCGTTGGTTGTGAATTACAAAGGTCAGGAATATCATGCCACACTCACCATGCCCGAAGGCGCACTGCAGGCGGGCAACAACTATTCCTATACCGTCAAGGTACGCAACAAAGTCCTTGAAGTCAGCGAAGCCACCATTGCAAAGTGGAACGATATAGACGGTGGAGAAGTGGATGCTGGCCTGTAAGATGTTAATAATTAATTGATTAGGATGAAGAATTATGAGACATAGATTATTTATCCCCGCAGCCACCGCACTGCTGTTCGCCCTCGCCGCCTGCACGCAGGACGAACTTGCTGGCGATAACCGTCTGCCCGAAGGTGAATACCCTGTATTCATCCGTGCCACCGGACTGTCCGTAGAAGCAACGCCACTGGCAGCCTCTTCCACCCGTGCCGCTGTGGACGGCGACTGGCAGGGCGTCACTTCCGTGGCACTCAAGATGGGCGATGCGGTAAAGGAATACACCGTAACGGCTTCTACCGATTTCAAGAGTGCCACGCTTTCACGCGAGAACGACCCGTACTACTGGACCAGCCGCAACTCGATTACCGTATCGGCATGGTGGCCCTTCAACAATGCCGACATCACACAGATGCCTGCCGTGAAGGTGGCCGAAGACCAGAGTAAATTGGCTGACTTCCAGAACAGCGACTTCATCTCTGCTGAGAACCGGAAGGTGGAATTTAACAACCCGACTCTTGAATTTACCCACCGCACGGCACGCGTGACAATCGAACTGAAGCCCGGCACGGGATTCACGAGCGTCGCCGGTGCCACGGTGAGCCTCGTGAGCCTGTCCGCCGATAACGGCAACCCGACTGCCATCAAAACCTACAACGCAAGCGGCAACACCTACGAGGCACTGACCGCCCCGCAGACCGTTGCGGCAGGCAAACCGTTCGTCAAGGTGGAACTCGGCGGCGGCACCTTCTACTTCCGTCCGCAGAACAACGTCGTATTAGAAGCGGGCAGCCGCTATAAATATACCGTTAAGGTGAACACCACCGGCCTGACGTTAGAGGGTTGCACCATCGGCAGCTGGGTTGACGGCGGCGGCGAGAGCGGCGCAGCCGAGGATTTGGGCTACATCTACGACAGCAACACCAATACCTACACGGTCTATAACGCCGACGGCCTGATGAATGTAGCCGAATTAGTGAACGGAGGTAAGACCGACATAAACATTACCCTCGACAAAAACATTGACCTCACAGGCAAAGGCTGGACGCCGATAGGCACAGACTACGACAACTCATACACCGGCACCTTCGACGGCGGCGGCCATACCATCACGGGGCTGACCGTTACGACAAATGACGAATATGCGGGTCTGTTCGGCTATCTCGGTAATTTCGGTAATGCCGCCGGTACGGTGAAGAATGTGGTGATGGAGGGCATACAGATAACATGCAATCACAGGTCGGGTTATGCCGGTGGCGTGGTAGGATATAGCTGGGGCACCATTGAAAACTGCTCGGTGTCGGGCAGCGTCAGCGGCACGGTGTATGTCGGCGGTGTGGTGGGTGTTCAAATAGGCGGTTCCATCACCGGATGCAGTTCCTCTGCCACAGTGAAGGGAATGGTTGATGTCGGCGGCGTGGCAGGTCAGACGAATTCGAGTGCCACCCTGACCGCTTGCTATGCCACGGGCAACGTGACCATAGAAATAAACCCCGCAAAGAATATCGCTGGCGGCAGTCTGGTGGGAATGAACGCAGGAAGCAGCCTCCTTGCCTGCTATGCCACGGGCAACGTAACCAGTACGGGTAGTAGCACTGGCTATGTACATATCGGCGGCTTTTTGGGAGATAACTACACTACCGTGACCGCCTGCTATTGGAAGAACAATCATGAACAAGGTATCGGCTACAATAGGAGAAGCACCAAAGTCACAGAGGTGGACGGCACCAGCGTAACCTGGCAGAACGCCGTTGATGCCATGAACACCGCCTTGCAGAACAAAGGCTCAGAGTGGCGTTACGAACTTAAAGGAGCATTGCCCACCTTGAGGAAGCAGTAAACCGTCGGGGGGAAAAGTTACGCCCGCAACGGAAAGAACCAGAGTAATAAAATAACAGATATTATGAGGATAAGATTTTTTGCACTTGCAGCGCTCGCCCTCTTATTGGGCGCCTGCACGCAGGACGAAGCGGGCTTCCTACCGGAAGGGGCGGAAGGCACCCCCATCGTCTTCACCGCCACGGGGCTGAATCCCGCCGCGACAGCCATCGCCGGCACCCGTGCCCCTGTGGATGGCAATTGGGAGGGTGTGCAGAGCGTGGCAGTGCTGATGGACGGTACGGTGAAGGCATACGACGTGACGCCCTCCACCGCCGACCCCACCAGCGCCACGCTGACCTCCACCGACCCGTACTACTGGACCAACCACAACGACATCACCGTCACAGCGTGGTGGCCCTACACCGCTGGCGAGACAACCCCACCTGCGGTAAAGGTAAAAGCCAACCAAAGTACCCAGAAAGACTTTGAGGGCAGCGACCTCATCGTAGCCGACGGGCAGACGGTGACCTACGGTAGCCCCACGCTTCGCTTCACCCACCGCACGGCGCGAGTGACCATCGTTCTGACGGACTACACCGAGGGGCTGGCATCCGTGCGACTGACGGGCCTCTCCACCGAAGGCGACAACCCTGCCGAAATCACCCCGTATGACAAGGGCAGCAACACCTACACCGCCATCGTAGCCCCGCAAAGTGTGGCAGCTGGCACGGCATTCATTACCTGCACCTTCACTAACGGCAAGACCTTCGTTTATAAGATGAAGAATGCTACCGACTGGCAGGCGGGCGGTGAATATACCTACACCGTCTCCCTCGCTGCGGCAAAAGACCTGGGCTATACCATAGAGAGCAACGGCAGCTACACCGTGACCTCCGCCGACGGTCTGATGAATATAGCCAAATTAGTGAACGGAGGTAAGACCGACATTAACATTACCCTCGACAAAAACATTGACCTCACCGGCAAAGACTGGATGCCGATAGGCACAGACTACGACAACTCATACAAAGGCACCTTCGACGGTGGCGGCCATACCATTACGGGGCTGACCTTTACGACAAATGACGAATATGCGGGTCTGTTCGGCTGGCTCAATAGAGCTGGTACGGTGAAGAACGTGGTGATGGAGGGCGTACAGATAACAAGCAATCAAATATATGGCGGCAGTATTGGCGGCGTGGTAGGATATAGCTGGGGCACCATTGAAAACTGCTCGGTGTCGGGCAGCGTCAGCGGCACGGTGTATGTCGGCGGTGTGGTGGGTGTTCAAATAGGCGGTTCCATCACCGGATGCAGTTCCTCTGCCACAGTGAAGGGAATGGTTGATGTCGGCGGCGTGGCAGGTCAGACGAATTCGAGTGCCACCCTGACCGCTTGCTATGCCACGGGCAACGTGACCATAGAAATAAACCCCGCAAAGAATATCGCTGGCGGCAGTCTGGTGGGAATGAACGCAGGAAGCAGCCTCCTTGCCTGCTATGCCACGGGCAACGTAACCAGTACGGGTAGTAGCACTGGCTATGTACATATCGGCGGCTTTTTGGGAAATAACTACACCACCGTGACCGCCGGCTATTGGAAGAACAATCATGAACAAGGCATCGGCTACAATAGGGAAAGCACCGGAGCCACGAAGGTGGACGGCTCTGTCGTTACCTGGCAGAAAGCCGTCGATGCCATGAACACCGCCTTGCAGAACGCTGGTTCAAAGTGGCGTTACGAACTTAACGGAACATTGCCTACCTTGAGGAAGCAGTAAGCCGTTGCGGGCGGAAAAGTTCCGCCCGCAACAAACATTAACCGAAGTATAACCCCAATAAAAAAAGGAGGACGTGATGGAACACACGGAGAATCCACCATATTGGTTTTGGCATCAAGGCATTGTCAATAATAATATAGACTCCAGTGTAAATATGGAAGCTGTAAGCCGGACATTGTCAAGATTGGTGCTCATTAAAGACAACAAATCAAGTAATTAAATAAAAAACATGGGACTTTTTCACAGAGGCAAGAAAAATAATGACGATGAGCCGGACAGTGTTCAAACCAATGTAAGCGGTTGAGCAAATACATCTTGTCATAATATCCTTTCCCGCTTATCTTTGTGTGCAAAAAGGATTTATGGCAAAATATATGACAAGGGAGGAGTTTTTCCATATTCTTCTTCGACAACGCCAAAGCAACTTAACGGTAAAGGACTTTTGTGCGAATGAAGGATATAACCGTTCCCAGTTTTACGACTGGCGCTCACGTTTCAATATCTCGGACGAGGAGCTTAAATCCGGAAGTGTTCCCACAGCTGGCATGGATGGTTTTGTTCCGATAAGCATAGACAACAACAATGTATCTGCACCAACGTTTCAGTCCCAACCTGCCTTGTGTCCGCAAAAGACAGAGAAAACTTCCGGTAAATGTACTGACAACTCGGAAATATCCCTGGAGCTTCCCAACGGGATTAAAATGAAATTTAAGGGCACGGGTGGCTGTAAAGCCGCTTTGAGCCTGCTCACTAAACTGTGTGGAACATGTTTTGCCTGAACGACTCCACGCGTTACTTTTTATGCCCCGGCAGTACCGACATGCGTAAGGGCATGTTCAGCTTGAGCGGTCTGATCCGGGAAAAAATGAACGGGGATGTCCGGAATGGAGATGTGTACATTTTTATCAACAGGCTGAAAAACCGTATAAAGCTTCTGCACGCAGAAACGGGAGGTCTGGTGATGTACGAGAAACTGCTTGAGGAAGGAACTTTTAAAATCCCCGCTTATGATCCTGAAACCCACTCGTACCCCATGACATGGAGTGATCTTGTCATCATGGTGGAAGGCATCAACGAGGACAAACGAAAGGGAAGGCAAAGACGGCTCTCCGATCAGAAAAGACACTGGCAAATATCTGTAAACAAATAGCTTGCCGGCTTGCTTTTCCGGTTGTTTTTCACTACCTTTATACAATCAAACAGGATATTGAATGACAACGAAAGAAGATATGCCGAAGCGGGTGACGGACCCCATGCTGGAACAGCTTGCCTTGCTGATGGAGACAAACCGGAAGCAAAGTGAGATCATCGAGTCCCAGGCCAAGACCATAGAGGAGCTCCGTGCCACGATAGTTGAACTGAACGCTTCCCTTGCATGGTTGAAAAGGAAAGTGTTCGGGAAGATGAGTGAGAAATGCAATCCTATAAACAACGGGGACCCCATGCTCCCTTTTGATTACGGCGACTTGGGACAGATAGAGGCGGAAATCGAAGCGGCCAGAAACAAGGCGGCGCAGATTATCACCCCCAAACCCCAAGTCGCCGGTAAAACTCCACGCCGCAACCGGATCATCATGGACGACCTTCCGGTCGTGACGGTTGTCATCGAGCCGGAAGACCTCGACCTTGGCAAATACGTCAAGATAGGCGAGGAACACACCAGAACCCTTGAGATGAAACCCGGGTATCTCTATGTAAAAGACACGGTACGCCCCACGTATGCAATCAAAGACGAAACGGAGGCAGTTGAAAACGGGAAGCGGATGGTAGTTACCGCTCCTTTGCCGTTGATGCCCATATATAAAGGTATGCCCGGGGCTTCCATGCTCGCGGAGATACTTTTACAGAAATACGAGTATCACGTTCCGTTTTACCGGCAGGTCAAGCAACCGGAACACCTGGGAGTGAAACTGTCGAGAAACACGTTGAATGGCTGGTTCAAGCCGGTCTGTGAACTTTTAAGACCTCTTTACCTTGAACTCAAAAAGAAAGTCCTCTCCTCTGACTACATACAGGTGGATGAAACCACTCTCCCGGTCATAGACCATGACAGGCATAAGGCGGCAAAGGAGTATATCTGGATAGTACGAGCGGCGGTGCTGCGCCTGCTCTTCTTCCATTATGCCAACGGATCGCGTTCTCAAAAGGTGGCGGTCGATCTTTTGAAAACGTTCAAAGGATACCTCCAGTGTGACGGCTACTCCGCTTATGACGCTTTTGAGAACCGGAAGGACGTGCGCCTGTGCGGATGTCTCGCACATATCAGACGCCACATAGAGTCATGCAGGGAAGAGAACCGGGAATATGTCATGCAAGGACTTAAATTTATACAAGATCTGTATAACGTGGAGTATATGGCTGATGAGCGGCAACTCTCCTATGAGGAACGTGCAGCGCTACGGCAACGTCTGGCCGGTCCGCTACTTGACGCCTTCGAGCTCTGGCTTCAAAACACATACCCCAAAGTGCTTAAGCGCAGTCTGATGGGGAAGGCTATAGCCTACGCTTATCCTCTCATACCAAGAATGAGGCATTATCTGTACGATGGAAGAATTTTTATAGATAACAACAGGGCGGAGAACGCACTTAGACCTATGGTTTTGACCAGAAAGAATATGCTGTTCTGTGGAAATCAGCAAGCGGCTGAAAACACGGCTGTCATCTGCTCGTTACTCGGTTCCTGTAAGGAATGTGGAGTCAATCCACGTGAGTGGCTGAATGATGTAATCAGCAAACTTCCCTATTATCTTACTCCCAAGTCAGAGAAAAAACTCACCGAGCTCCTTCCTGACAGATGGGGTGGATACCGACAAAGCCACGACACTCTCCCGACAGTCACGGGAATGTCTATGGACAATCCCAGGACTGTCCATAGACAAACTGTACACGCAACCTGAAACTCTGACGAACCGATAAGTCTTACCACTGCACATATACATAACTCAAGCAGAGTGATTTCTCTTGGGAAAAATCAAATGTACAAGATGTATTTGCTCAACCGCTTACGTTCTTCTATACGTTCATAAAGGAAGCTGTCCGAAATAATTCAGCAGTGCATAATAACAGTCGCAGAAGAACTCACAGGAGCGTTTCTCGTTTTGGTACGAGAGGTTCGACTTGGAGGGAGCACATGGGATGCCCAAGTGGTTCAAGTTGCCGTTGGCTGAATGCAGGCCGTTGCTGATTTCACGCAATGGCACGTAGTCGACGAACTGGCAGAATATCATGCTTACAAGTGGCTCAAGAAAAGACTGGAACGACTTTCACCATCTGCTGTTCTTTAAGTTAATTGCAACAAGTTCAAATCATCAGTAACCAATCCATCCAATACATGTTGAATTTTATCAGATATGGCCTTATCTATGCCATACGTGACGCACAATGATTGAAATTTGCTTACAGCATCGAACACCTGTAATATCTTCTTTTCAGGATTTTCCACAAAATCCTCGGCGAAATTGACAAAATCACTTGTGGTCAAGGCCGATCTCTTGCCCATCACACCCATAGAATGAATATGTGCAGAAGAATTTTCCCATGTATTTGCCGTGAACATTACATCATATGCAGGTGATAAACGCCACCTCCCTGTCTTATCCATGATAAACGATATGTTCTTATTATAGTCATCAGATATACCTGCGACATAATTAAATACCATTCTGATAAATATCTGATCTTTGTCTTCCTGGGGAAGTTTCAGAGTCTCTGCCAGCCAACATAGCTTCATATAATCATCTGCACCTGGCATAATGGCCGCAAGGGGCTGGCTAAGAATCTTGTCTCCATCCTTGCGATCAAATCTTTCCGTTACGAAATGATTTCTTCCATCAATCTCTTTCAGAAAGCATGACACCATGTTGATTCCTGCCGCCTTTGCCATTTCGCTATATACCATTTCTATCTCTGTGGTAGGAGAGTCATCTGCTTCTTTAAATTTTATGATATACTGCTTAAAATTTTCAGGCAAATCCTCCTGACCGGAACGGAACTCTTCCGTTTCGAGGTTATAGGCAACCACCGCCTTCGGGCGCATGCCACCGGCAGAAGTTCCGAGATATATTAACTTCTTCATCGTGAGGCTATCCTCCGGTGATATGACAGCAGCATCTCGATCATTATATATTTTAGAAGCCAAAGTTGCCAATGATGACATGTTTACTGATTCATGGATGGCATCATCATTAAATTCCGGTTCAAATTCCAATGCTCCCATAGCCCTCTTGCCAATATAAGAGAGCTTCAATAGGGGCAATGATTCCGTAACCTTTATATTGTTATCCGTGAGCCATTGGTCAAATAGGGAAGCCCCCCATTTGTCAGGAAGCGCATCTGCAAGAAATTCCGGAAGCCCTTGATATAATTTATCTTTATTCCCATAGAAAGACGCAAACAAAGGGGTTCTCTTAGGATGTGTGGAAGGACATATATCATAATCTTGTTTCCTATACTCATCCGTAAATTGGAATACAGAACAATGCTTTTCAAAGTCCCAATTCAATTTGCCAATACAAGTTCCCCACAGATATACATTCACTATAATTGGCTCTTTCTTCATACCATCTTACGTTTACTGTTAATTCTTTGTATTTTCTTACCTGCCTCAAATCCGCAACTAAGCCCTTCAACGTCCTTCTTGCGTGTACACGTCCTCTCATTACTGAATTATCAGATAAATTGAGGCAGAAACACCCACTTCTGCCTACAACATCCCCTTACCCCACAATGCGACTTGAGACAATACGCAGTATCATACCCATAAGTTGTAGGCGTTATCCAAAATCAGTCTGAAAAATATCTGCGTAAGCATTGTTACAGGTATAGATATTCAGCACATACCGCCTTGATGTCCTGATCCACTTGGCTGGTACAGAGATAAACCTGAAGACAAACGCTTTTATGCGACTTGTTGCATTGAGTCCGAACCTCTTTACGTCAAGTCTTTGGATAATGGCCTTGTAGAAGTTACGGATAAGTGCTGTAAGAAGAAGGAACACAGTGTTCTCGGCCATGAAGGATTTGGGCAATCTGTCCCACCCGAAACCATTGTTCATATCATCAAAGATACGTTCCTTTCCTCCACGAAGGTTATAGAACTCGACAATTTCTCTTACGGAAGATTCATAGTCGTTAGTCAGGATACAACGGTATGTGTATTCTCCTTCCCAAAGATCCTGCACACCATCCATCCGTTTCTGTCTTTGAATCACAAGTCGGTATGCTTTACCCTTCCACTTCTCAACAAGGATAGAGTTCAATTCAAACTCAATGCCATTGATTTCCTCAGTCTTCCAGCCTCTGAGAGCAAATATGTCATTGTAGAGCGAACTGCAGCGGTTAGTGCGGATATAGAAGGACTTGCAGTGTTTCTCTATTTCCTCCACGATTTCCTCGGAACATGATCCGCAATCAGCTCTGAAACGATTGATAGTGAGCCTGTTCTGTTCAAATCTCTCAAAGAACCTCTTCAGCGTGTCCTTCTGATGAAAACGAAGGTTTTCGTTAAGCCAGATGAGCAGAGCTAAGTTTACTTAAGCTCTGCCATGGCGAGAAAACGTGCCATGAAATGGAACTTTTGTGTTACCATCGCTATTCTCAATGCCAACAATCAAGTCACCAATAACCGCCACGCCAGGGCGATAACCAGAGAACTTCTTGTATGTAGGCTTTGCATCATACTTCTCACCCTCTTTCAGTTGGTCAGATGCAAACATACAATTGAGCAGTAAAGTATTGAGAGTGTCAGCCGTGTTGAAATCGTAGTTCTTACCCGTATCTGATGTGTATGAGATGTTTTCTTGCGTCAGTTCCTTTATCGCTCTGAGGATAGTATCAGAACTACAAGTATGAAGTGTCGGATGAAGCGAGAGATGGTTCATCAAATGAGTAGTGACATCCTCAATACATGAGCCACCACAGAAGTAGATACTCATGAGAGAACGGATGATTTCGCTGTACTGATAACCTAACGATCTACACCTTAGACCGAGGGTTGAGTCGATTACAGATGACAATGTGGAGTCAAATTGCTCATCAGGTAGGGCGGAAGGATTTCGAGGAATTTGGACGACGCATAGGGTTGGGCAATAAATTGATAAAGCGTGAGCTTGATGAGTTTGTCAAAGAGAAATCATTGGTGCAAGTATTGATAGACCGTTCCTTTTTATCGGAAGAACTGAAAAAGTAATATAGGATGTCTATGGGGTACAGGTGTAAGATGCTTTCTTTCTGATGAAGGGCGGATAAAGCATTCTTCAGGAAAGTACTTCTCCTTTTCCCATACCGGTCATACCGTTAAAACTGATTGATAATTATGACGCGTATGTTGGCCGGTATGCCTATCTTTGTGGCAATGAAAACAGAGAAAGGATTGATTTTGTAAGTATTATCATGGCAAAAGAACTGATTCGTGTCCCTAGGGTGCTTGGGGAAAGCTATAATTCCGTGCTGATTGAACGGTTGTATGAGGCAGGTGGAAATGTCATGCTCGATCTGATCATATACCTGGGCAGCTATCACCTCAAAGACTTGTTCGGGACTTCCTGGTTCTCCGTAGAAGACTTCTGCCGTAAGATGGGGTATGACCGTACCAACTTGCAGCGCAAGCTGGATAGCCGGCAGCTCGCGGCCATGTTCGGAAAGAATATGCAGCCGGAATATGTATGTACCGACACGGCAGGACAGAGAATCAGCCATCCTATCGAGACGGTTTTTGAGGCGGCTCTCTATAAACTGGGATTGGAGAACCTCTGCTATCCGACCATTGGCGAGGATGGCCGTACATCCTATAATTTCGTGCAGATCTTGAAACGTTTCGACATAATGACCGATTTCAAGACGAAGAAGTCAACGAAAAGGCTGTACTCGGCAGTGGTAAGCCCGGAGATAAAGAATTTCATGTTCTCGCTCTATAACCTCTTGGAACTTCAGGATTACCGTAGCCTGCCCAGCCGTTACCGCTATTTCTATCTGGAACTTTCCAAGATGGTTTACCTGATCAAGTATAAGACCACCAAGAATGAGGCTCCTTTTTATGTGCTGACAGTCGATCAGCTGGCTAAAAAGCTCGGCATAGAGATTGCCGAACCCAAAGACCGGAAAAAGAAGGTCGCCTCGATACTGAAAAAGATGAATACTTACCTGAAATATACCAATTTCAATTTCTCTTTTGTGAAAGGCGATCATGAGAGATGGGCATATACCGTGTTGTTCTCGTTTCCTAGGCATACGCTGCACTATTTTGATGAAGGACAATATGCTGTCGTGGTGAAGAAATTCTATAAGAACCTGCTTGGGCTGTATGTCGAGATTGCCTACCCGGACACGGATATGGCTGTCAGGAGGAAGAAGATCAAAGAGGTGGAGGAAGATGCCGGACTGTATAAAGAGTTCCTTTTATGGGCAAACTCCCCGGAAAGCGTAGAAAAGAAAAAACAGATATATATCAGTGATTTCGTGGCTGTATTCGGCAGGTTTCCGGAAGGATGGGCACAGGAAGAGTTGGAGAGTGCCAATGGAACGGAAGTTGCTCCTGCTCCTGAAGAGTTCATATCTCCGGAGACGGACGGGGCGGTGAACATGGACGATCCAGCTGTGTAGAACCGTCCACGTTTCACGGTTTTTTATAGAATTAGTTGTGTAGAAGTGTCCCTATTGGGGTGATTAGATGTGTGGAGTCATCCGCTTTGCCTGTTTTAGTTGTGTAGAAGTGTCCCGTTTGTTGCTTCTAGTTGTGTAGAACCGTCCACTCCTTTTGCTTTAGTTGTGTAAAAGCGTCCGGTTTCACTTGTCAGCTGTGTAAAACCGTCCACCCGTTAATGAAGGGAATAGGTAATCCCTGTTTTTTTTATATGTCGGTATATCAGTGAAATAAAAGAGAGAAATTTTTAAATAAAAGGTATCGGCTGTGTAAAGCCATCCACCAAAATACATAATAAAGACCTAAACTCCTAACCCCTTTAAATATCCCCAAAGCGATAACATAGAAATGACTGGGAAAATAAATTTTCCCTTCACATGCCCTATACGTACTTTCGGAAAAAGATTTTTCGGAAGTATGTGTTGATTTTCACGTTTTTTTATATGATTGGAAGGCGGTTCTGTTCATCTTCTGTATCCGAATTAGTTTTTCAGGGCGTTCCCTTCTGACCGGGCTATTCGTTGCAAGTCCTCGTTACCCTCCAGGCTTTTCCCTGCTATCCCTAACGCTCTACGCTCCGGCTATGCCGGAAGAGAGGTATGATGATTTTTTCCTGAACTGATAGGAACATTGCGAAGGTAGGCGTGGCCGGAACGCCCGATATTGAAAAGCCAAATCTCCATCCTCCCATTCCGGGAGGTAGTATTTACCAGTTCAATCCCGTTCTGATCCGTCTTTCCCGCTTTCTCTTCAATGCACTGTTCCCAATCAGTTGAGGAAAAATTTATGGTTGGGGCGACAAGCGATGTTTGCGAGTATTAATCTTTTAATTTTTGGCAGTATGAAAACGAAGAGAACCGTATTTGAAGTGAATGACGTTTATCGGGTGATGGAAAACAGCGAGTTGATTTATACCTTGACGAACAGTGAGAAACTGAAACGTGAAGAATATAAGTATGAACAGATGGAAATAGAAGGATTGTGCTTGTCTGATGTACTGGAAACACTAACACCCAGCCGTAAAAAAGTCGCTTATGCGGCGATTGAGCTATATAAACGGCTGAAAGAAGGGCAAGTTGAAAGTCCTGCGCTTTTATCCAGCAATAATGTTTATAAAATGATGCATCCTGTTTTGTGCGATATAGCTACTGAAGAGATGTGGGTGCTGTTGCTGAACAGTTCGTCCAAACTCATCCGTAAAGTCCGTATCTCATGCGGCGGGATAAATACCGCCCCTGTGGATATACGGGTTATCATGAAGCAGGCATTGTATTATAACGCCGTATCTTTTATCATGGTACATAACCACCCATCAGGAGCACGCAAGCCCAGCAGTGCGGATGACCGCTTGACGGAAGCAGTTAAAAAAGCCGCTGAAACATTAGACATCCGTTTGGTTGACCATGTGATTGTGGCAGGCAATAACTATTATAGCTATGCGGACGAGGGAAGATTGCAAAATAGGTAAGGTGGACGGGAGAAATCCCGTCTGCCCGGGATTTCGGCTTCGGGGTTCTTTTTTGGCAGTCACCCCAAAAAAGAACCAAAAAAATGCTTCCCGGACTATCGGATGCGACATCGTAAAATACGCAAAGACGTGGCTTTTCAGAATAAATACATATCTTCGCGCCAAAGGTGATCGGAATGAATGTATTTTCTACTTTTGATACAGGCGTTATGGTGGCTCTCTTACTGGGCATTGAGTTTCTTAGAAGTGATATCCGAACGATTCTCTATTGTAAAAGGAATGATCCCAGGATTCTTAAGAGTTGCTTATATACGCTGCTTATATTATTGACCAGCCTTTATTCTATTGTGGCCGGAGCCATGCTTCATCCGGAACCCGTACCTGTTTATGAGTTGATACCCGGTTTTCAATATGGGGTTTATGGCTTTTCTTTTTCGTTTATATTGCTCGCTGTTGCATGTCTTTATCGTAAAACATTACCTTTTGTCCTTTTGGGCTACGCTATGATATATGTGATCGGTGTATTGATACCACTACTTAGGTATGTAGTGTCTATGATGGATTATTTCACTCGCACAAGGGTATAGCAGGTTAATTTCTTGATTGTATCGGATTGCCCTTTCTGTGGGCTGCCTCCCCCGGCTTCTTTCCTCCGATCCGAGTCCGGCTTTTTGCTCGGCAAAGGTTTCGGGATTCCGCAAATGGCAAGTTACGGCCATGCGCCTTTACTGTATGGAAAATAACGATGAAGAAGTGTCTTCCCGACATTTTCCATAAGTGAAACTTGGCTTATTGCTTGCAATCCAGACCTTGATATGCCGAAAAAAGGCTCAGAACTCAGATGGGGAATGACATCAAAAAAAAGGTCGGCTGACCAAAGACCTTCCCGATACAAAAAATGAAAAGGTCTTGAATCTAGCTGAAGAATAAATCAGATGTTCAACTTAAATAATGCTAATATGGAAAATTTGATTACACAAATCAACAAAGAGAGATTGGTTAATAGCGACACAGCTCTTATGATGAAGGAATTATACTATTACGTGCCTTGTGAGTATTGGTATGACAAACAGGATAGGCTACGCACCGATATTGAGGGAAGGAATACCCCGATGTATATGTGCGAGTGCCCGACACTGGCAGCATGTATCCAATGGATGATACAGACTCGTGAATATACGTTTCAAACAGAACAAAACGTGGCGGTCTGGCATGTGGTTGTGAGGGCTGGAGATTATGTGTTGTATGACTCCGAAAGTAATGCGGACGCTTTTTGTTGTTTGGAAGAAGCATTGGAAAAAGCGGTACAGGAGTGCATGGAGTTATTGTATTAAAATTAAAAAAAATCAGTCCCCGTGAAGGGGACTTTCCTATAATCTTGCTGAGAGGTGGAATTGCAGACGATCTTTGAGAATCATCTTTGAAGGATGGGCAGAGGTTTATTCGTTATTTGTTATTTTTGTTCTCGGATTTCAGCGCAATTCCATTCCTTCTTAATAGGCGATATACTGTTCCGCTACTGCCTATGTTTAATATTTTCTGTATCTCCCTTACCGGCGTTCCGGATTCATAGAGTTGGATGCAGCTTTTCTGCTTGGCGATGTTGTTTTTGTTGATAAGTGTCTTTCTGCCGAATTTGACACCTTTTTCCTTGGCGATTCTTCTGCCTTCTTGGGTTCTCTCATAGATAAGGTCTCTTTCAAACTGAGCGAAAGCACCGAGAATGTTGTTCATCAGTTGGCCGATTGCGCCTTCCGTACTGATGTTGTCTTGCAGTGAGGTGAATTGGATGCCCCTATTCTTGAAATCTTCCAATAGCGTAAGGATATTCTTCAGCGAACGGCCAAGCCGGTCCAGCTTATATACGACAAGTGTGTCGCCTTCCCGGAGAAAGCTCAGGCAGGCATCCAGTTCCGGGCGGTTTTGTTGACGTCCGGTCATTTTCTCAGAGAAGATTTTCTCGCATCCGGCAGCCTTCAACGCTTCCAGTTGCATATCCAGATGTTGTTCCTTGGTGGAAACACGGGCATATCCTATTTTCATCCTGTTTTCGTATTTAAATGTGTAATGAAGGTTTTAATTCTTCACTTTTTCAAATATGAAGACATTAATTCTTCATATTCCTCACGGCTGTATTGGTTGAACCCCTTTTGCTTCATTGCCAAAAGAAGCCTTTCCAGTTCTCCGATAGTCACTACCTGTTTGCCGATAACGGTAAATTGTTCCCATTCTCCCTTTTCGTTGAGCAGGTATTCCCGGTGTGCAAAACAGTAAAGAGAACCATCGATGTCATTCCGTTTCTGCCATTGACGCAGGTGCTTCAAACTGGTGAAATCACGGGTGACAGTACGTGGAATGGGAACCAATACGTCAATTTCCATCTTGAATTTTATATTCTCTTCCGCTTCTCGCATGGGTGATTAGCTTATTTCATAATACATCAATTATCGTATGGGCAGGAAGTTCCAGTTTGGAGAAAGCAAACATTTTCTTGCCCAAATCCTTTAGCGATGCCCCAATATGATATACTTCCGTATTATCAATGATTAAGAAGCGGTCATGACTACTTTTGTAGGTTCTAGCTTCAATGGGAGGATATTGGTCATTGTGTTTGTTTAAATCAAGTTGGAGCTGTGCGTTTATTTTGTGTATAAATAGTAGCTGATACTCCACTGTTTCGTTTGCTCAACATGAGTAACACGGATTCATCTACATAGTTGTCGATAAGCACAAGTGAGCATTTGGCAGACTTTATTAAATCTGTAGCAAACTTATACGCATCGAATATCTGACCGTCAAAGAATATACCTTCCACCGGAGGCAATGAGGTGCGTACAAAGAAGTCTATCTTTGCATCATGTTCAGCAATGGTTTTCTCTATTTGGAAGAATCTATTGTTCATTCTATATTCCATGTCATTGAGCCGTTGGTTTATAGAATAACCTTTCAATAAATATTCTTTTAAAATTTTATTTGCCCATTGCCTGAATTGCGTACCTCTTACGCTTTTAACTCTGTATCCAACTGAAATTATTACGTCTAGACTAAAGAACTTGACAGGCTTATCGGAATTAGCAATGTGCAAAAAATGCACATTGCTTTTCTCTTCCAATTCCTTTTCCTTAAAAACATTATTTATATGTTTGGTAATAACGGTTCTGTCACGTTGAAAAAGTTCTGCTATCTGCGCTTGTGTGAGCCAAACGGTTTCATCTTCTAAACGTACTTCCAACCTTACAGCTTCATCCGGTTGGTATAGTATGATTTCTCCTTGCTTCTCCATTATATGTTTCGCTTTTATTATATTGTTGCAAATGTACGAAAAAGAAACGTTATAAAGTCTGTTTTTTCCGTAAGTATTACCTTAAAAATTTGTTCCCTTTTTATTTTAATAAAACAGAAACATTCTGCTGTCTTGTTGTTCATAGTTGGGGTATCAAATAACTAAAATTCAAATGGAAACATTTTAATGCACGTTTGTTTGTTAGAAGCCGGAGAAAAGGACACAAGACATGATAAGAATCATATGTCGGGGAGCGCCGTACGGCAAGGGGATACACCAGCACTCTCGACGAGTGAAGCCGTTGGCCGGGTTATCGGTGAAAATGGGAAAAAGTTAGTTTTTCTTTTGGTGTTGTTATAACTTTATCTATATTTGTATCGTGATAATCAACTTATAAAGTTATAACATTATGGTAACGAATATTATTCAGATTGGAAACAGCAAGGGGATAATACTTCCTTCCGAAGTATTGAAACAGTTGCGTTTGTCCTTGAAATCGGCTGTGAGCATTTCTTTGGACGGGAACAATATTGTGATAAAGGCACAACCACGGCAGGGATGGGCGGAAGCTGCCAAACGTGCCCATGAGAATGGGGATGATGAGTTGCTTATCCCTGATGTGTTTGAGGATGAAAAGTTTGAGGATTGGACATGGTAGAACAGTATGAAGTGTATTGGGTAGAGTTAGACCCTACCCGTGGGGGTGAAATGGCAAAGACACGGCCATGTGTAGTTGTCACTCCTTCAGATTTGAATATGTACCTTACAACAGTAGTCATTGTTCCGATAACCTCAACGATAAGAAATTATCCTTACCGGGTTCTGTGTTCTGTAGCCGGGCGTGAAGGAGAGATAGCCACTGATCAAATTCGCACGGTGGATAAAAGCCGTATAAAACGAAAAATTGGAGAACTTAACAACAGGGAAATAGAGGAACTGAAAGAAGTGTTTCGACAAATGTTTTGTGAATGATGGAAGAGAAAGAGAATAAACCTACTTGTAAGGATTTTGCGGAGTATCTTAAAAAATGTGCCGAAGCCTATGCCAAGCATGGGAGCCAGGAACTGACTAACAGTGATGGAGAGTACCAGGATATCTTTGATGATCTGTGCCAGCTTCATGGAGATTTTGACCATGGAGCAAACCGAATCATCTCTTTAAAGGATATGTTTATAGAATACTTTAATGTAAAGTAACACTCCATTGGGCGAGGGCAGGGCTTGCTGCGGATGCCAGACTTTAAATAATCCATTGGATTAATTATCTTTGCACGCTAATTTTCAAATTATAAAGAAATGACTAAATCGGAAATCGTAAAGGAAATATCTGCCAGAACCGGCATCGACGGCAAAGCGGTGCTTGCTGTTGTGGAAGGATTCATGAACGAGGTAAAGACTTCGTTGGGCAAGGAGGAAAATGTCTATCTTCGTGGATTCGGTAGTTTCATAGTGAAGAAGAGAGCGCAAAAGACAGCCCGGAATATCTCTAAGAATACTACTATGATTATTCCGGCTCATAACATACCGGCATTTAAACCGTCTGACGAATTTTTGACAATGGTAAAAATGGGTAAACAATGAAAGATCAGTTACGATTATTGAGAGACTGTATCAATAATGATCGTCCGGCAGTTGTCTTTCAGGGAGACGATTTTTGCGCTCCTGAGATCTTGGAGGCAGCAAAAGAAATTTATCGTAAACATGGTTGTTCCGAAGAATTTCTTTTTGACTGGCAGCTGCTTATCAATGAGGTGAAGGCTTACCAGTTAGAAAGTCCGGCAACTGTCAAATTGCCGAAACTCTCCCCAACAGAAACGGAACTGGTGCGGGAAGAGATGACTAAACGCTAAAAAATATTCTCGTTTAATACGCACCTTTTATTCTTCAGGCAGCGTATTGAACGGGATGGGATTAAAATGTTGGCGAACCTGCTTTTTTCGAAAGTTCCTGCCAATAGTTGAAGTCACCCGGTGAAAGATGCTCTTGCATCCAGTCACGCATACCAATATCGTTTCTTTCGTTCACATATCTCGTAAACGGAATCATTGTCTTACATGCTTCAAATCCGAGCATTCTCATATGGCGTGAAATATTGGGAGGAAGATCTTCCAACCACTCTTTATAATACATTATCAATCTGTTTTCTTGGATTGGAACCGCTTGTTGGTGATAAATATAGCTGGCGTTTCCGATTCTAATATCTCTGGCCTTATTTTCCCGTTCTTCTTCAGGTAGCCGACTTAAATATTCAGCTTGCGCTATTCTGCATTTGGAGTTTGGATGTTCCATGGTATCTTATATAATTAAGACTCTTCAATGATACGGTTCATCAAATCACATATTTTTTGGCAGCTATGACGGTCTGCGCAAGCAGGATAGGGGCATTCCTCAAAGGATGCCTGATTATCCGTAACTATGAAACCTCCGGAACGACATACATAACTTACCGGATGAAAATAAATATCTTCCTTTTTCGGTCTATAAGTACATAGTCTTATAAGGCTGTTCAGCTCTTTGCAAATTTGCTCACATTTTTCTTTGGGATAATGTGGCAAATCACCGAATGCTTCGTAGGGGACAAAGGCAAATGCTTTGTCATCCCACATGACAGGTGTGTAATTCTGTACCATTTGTTATTTGGAATAAGGATGGCTGGCAGATTCCGTATTTCTGTATCAGTTAGGTAATCCGTCACTATTTAAGTGCGCCTGGGCAAACTCCCGGAGGTTCGTTTCGGCAATGCACTTTTCATAAATCTCATCCAATACTTCTTGCATATTTTCTACTTTATTGAATTTTAAGGGGCTGCCGTTTGTTGCGGCTTGCCTTTCCAGTTGTTCGATGATACTGGGAAATATCCCACGCAATAAACCGACGGTAGCTACGGCTGTAGCTGGTTCTACCTCTATTGTAATCTTTTTCTTTTCCATATCGTTGTATTATGTTATCAAAAGTAATAATTATTAGGATATTGGTAAGCATTTCTTCTGAAAAACTTTTTAAAGATATTGTTTTAAGATGGCATACTGTGTTTTTGCGTTCACGCAGTATTCTTTCCCACCCTCCCCTTCATCGGAATGGCTGTTCTCATTCCCGGCTTTCCCGTAGTCATCCGCTATGCGGCTGATTATGGGTAAACCAGAAAAGAGAAGTTCCAAACGTGGGCGGGATTGCAATGGTCATCATCCGGAGCTTCGGCATTGCCGAAACAACCTCCTTCTTCCGTATTGCAGTCCCTTCCTTTTACCGTTTGTCCCGGCAGTCCGTTGCTAACCCGTTCCCCCCTGCCACCTGTGACAGGGAGATAGGAATACGGTTTTGCAGGCAAAACCGTATGGTTTGTTTTACTTTCCGTACTGCCCTTTTCCTTGTTTTCTGCCTCCCCTAATGTGCGTTTTTCATAGCTCCATCTGAGACCCTTTGTTTTTGAACGGCAAATTTATTTCGGTGGATGGATACGAAAGAGTTCCGGTCTTCGCCCTTTGTACCGAAAAAAATAACGCCGGACGGCTTCGCTGTCCCCAACATTTTTTGTCGTCCAAAACTTTTCTAAATCCCTCCTTCCTTATTGATGCGTGCCGTAAAAAAAAAGCTCATAAACTCAGATGGGGCATGAAAGCTCAAAAAAAAGTCGGCAGAAAGAAAAGGCCATCCCAGAAAGGGGTTTTAAAAAAAGGTCTTTAAATCTAGCTGAAGCATAAAATTAAAAGTTTAACAAACTAAAAAAAACGAGTTATGTCACGAGTACACTATTTAGAAGGAGATTATGAACAGTTGGTTATTAATGAAACGATAGACGGTCTTTTTTCCAGTTATCGTATAGACCGCAATTCATTGCCAAAAGGATTTTTCCTTTATGAGATTAGATGGGATGACAGCTTATCTTCATTGGCAGAGATTTGCCCCTCTGTGGTGGTGAATCATGCAGGTTCGTTCATAACAAAGTCACCCCTTGAATTTGATGCGAACAATAGCATACGGATAACTTATGCCAATTTTATCGAGTTCTGCCAGTTTGGCGAGTGGGCTTATGAGAAACTGGCTGTATTGGATTGTAATTCCGGTAATGTTGCTGTGATAAGCCCAGACAGGCGATTACAGACCGCTGAAGAGATTGAGATTTTTCTGAGTGAGCATTGTGGCTATCATCTGAGTGAGATTAATTGGATGGTGATGAAAGGCGATGTGGTGTTTTTGAACGAGAACGATTTTTAATGAGTATAACCGTAACTGCCTCTTGGAATGGGGCAGTTACATAAAATATTATAAGTATGAAATGGATAGATAAGATGGTAGAACGCATTACCCGAAAAGAAACAGCTTTAAATGACCGCTTTTGTGTAAATCGGCATACGGTTGTATGTCAGAGTGGTACGACTGATTATGTTTCTGTAACGATTGATAATACCGATGGTTTTGATTTCGATTTTTGGACAAAACAACTTTGTTTTGAGAAGGACTGTAAATATCGCTCGGAGATAAAAGCGGCTTTTGATAAAATCTATGGCACAAGGAATATAGAATGTTGTGAATAATGAAATCAGAATAGTATGATACCAAAGGAGATAATGAAACTTTATGAAAAGCTTGCTTTCAGTCGGGGATATGAAGAAGCCTTTCGGGATTTTTTGGATGTTTGTCTTTACTATTTGTCTGTCGGGATGTTGGCAGAGGATTACCGTAGAGTGGAAAAAAGATATAAGCCATATGAAATGGAACTTTTTGTTCAAATGTTTTATAGGGTGTCTGAATATTCGGAAGGATTTTGCGATGTCTTGGGAGATATGTTCATGGAGTGTGTCAGTCATGGGAATAACGGACAGTTCTTTACCCCGATACACGTTGCTGATTTGATGGCATGTATGGGGGAAAATAGGCTGAAACCTAAACAGTCGGTCTGTGATTCGTGCTGTGGTTCCGGCAGGATGCTACTTTCCGCTGTAAAAAAATGTGCGGAAGAGAATGATGGAGGAAGGCTTTTTTGTTATGGCTCGGACATAGATTTGATTTGTGTAAAGATGACTGTTGTCAATCTGATGATGAATAGCGTACCCGGTGAAGTCGCATGGATGAATACATTGACAATGCAGCATTGGAGAAGTTATCATATAGATTTACAGTTGATAGCCGGAGTATGGTTACCTATTTTAAAGATAACGGAAGCAGGTGATACTTCTTTTGTTAGGAAACTTGAAAATGCAATGGAGGATAATTCTGAATTGAAGAGGTCGATTCAGAGCAACGCAAGGGCTACGCAGCTGACTTTTGATTTTTGACAAGATAAATATGTAAAAAGGATTTTGGTATGAAAGCAATAAGAACAAAAGAGGTGAATGAGAACGTCAAAGCGGCGAACAGTTGTTTGCGTAAAGCGAAACGGCAGGCTAAGGAATTGGCTGTTTTTACAGGTGAAGTAGTGCGTCTGATAGATAAGGAAGGGCATTCTCTACAAGGGTTCTTTAATCGGGTGGAGTTTGTTCTGGTGGACGGCACTATTAAATTCCGTGTAGTTATAAATCCTATTCTTGAATGTGAGAACTGTATAATGGCTTCTTGCCATGAAGACTATCTTTATGAGGTGGTCTCGGTGGAAAAGTTTACCTATAAAAATTATAGGTATCATTTGTGATGATATTGTATTTTAATGATTATAAACTGATTTATATTATAACAATGATGGGCAAAATTAATAATATTCCCGTTTTGAATGAAGATGTTATTCGTTTGGTTGTACTCAATGAGGAAATTATAGGGTATATCTATCCACGAAGGACTTCTTATGTGGTGGCATTGGAGATAAAGCCGGGACGTACTACCTCTTTGGCCACATCTGTCAATAAACAATGCATGGTTTTGTTGAGTGATAAGGTTCGTTTGGCCACGGAACAGGATTTCGATGATTTTCATATATGCTTTGATGGTTTCAGAAATAACACTATGTATTGTTATAATCAGGGAACGGAACCTATATACCTTCAATGAAATACATTCTCCCTTCTTTTGGATTAGGGAAGGGAGAGCATTTCGCTGTCCGCTACTTTTTGGCAAGCGCCCCAAAAAAAGTAGCAAAAAACGCTTGGAGTTACTGGTAATCCCATTAATTTGCGTTCACGCAGATTTTTTCCCACCCTCCCCTTCATCGGAATGGCTGTCCTCATTCCCGGCTTGCCCGTAGTCATCCGCTATGCGGCTGATTATGGGTAAACCAGAAAAGAGAAGTTCCAAACGTGGGCGGGATTGCAATGGTCATCATCCGGAGCTTCGGCATTGCCGAAACAACCTCCTTCTTCCGTATTGCAGTCCCTTCCTTTTACCGTTTGTCCCGGCAGTCCGTTGCTAACCCGTTCCCCCCTGCCACCTGTGACAGGGAGATAGGAATACGGTTTTGCAGGCAAAACCGTATGGTTTGTTTTACTTTCCGTACTGCCCTTTTCCTTGTTTTCTGCCTCCCCTAATGTGCGTTTTTCATAGCTCCATCTGAGACCCTTTGTTTTTGAACGGCAAATTTATTTCGGTGGATGGATACGAAAGAGTTCCGGTCTTCGCCCTTTGTACCGAAAAAAATAACGCCGGACGGCTTCGCTGTCCCCAACATTTTTTGTCGTCCAAAACTTTTCTCAATCCCTCCTTCCTTCTTGTTGTGTGCCGTAAAAAAAGGCTCATAAACTCAGATGGGGCATGAAAGCTCAAAAAAAAAGTCGGCAGAAAGAAAAGGCCATCCCGGAAAGGGGTTTTAAAAAAAGGTCTTTAAATCTAGCTGAAGCATAAGTTTAATTTTAATAGATAAAAGACTATGGCACATCAGAGTAAATATCCTAGTTTAGACAGACAATGACATAAGATGATGTTTTCTTTTTTTGAATATCTTCCTATGCAATATCGGCAGGCAACGGAAAGAGAATGGCAAATTCGTAAGATGATATGGAGTTTTAAGGATGGAAAATCTTATTTGAATGTAGCTTGGATGATAGCGAATAAGTTACATCAAGTTTTTGGTGATGATGTTAAGAATATTGTTTTTGCTTGTGTCCCGGCTTCTTCCGCTGATAAGAATGAACTTCGTTATAAGGGGTTTGCTTCGGCTGTGTGTAAGTTTTCAGGTGCTATCAATGCGTATGAACATATACGTGCCAGTGGAGATCGTTTGGCTATTCATGAGAAATTTGATAGCAAGTCGCTTCAAAAAGTACAAGTGATAGAATTTGACAAGGACTTTTTTCGGGGTAAGAAAATCTTGGTATTTGACGATATTTTAACGAAAGGGTTTTCGTATGCTCGTTTCGCATGTCAGTTGGAAAAAATAGGAGGTGAGGTTTTGGGAGGTTTCTTTTTAGGTAAAACAGTTGTCCGTATGTTATAAGATGAAAGAAAAAGAGAGTTATATAGAGAAGCAGAAGGGTATCTTTGGAGATACTACTTGGTTCACTTATCGTTATGAGGTGAATGGAATGGTGTATGAAACTTCGGCAGGTTCGTTGGATATATGTAGAAAGGCACGTGATAAATGGATGAAAATGATGTCCGTTGCTTTTACCGGTCATAGAACGATACGAACAAATAAATATGCTTTGTCCGTATCGTTGAATGAAGAGGTACGTTTCTGCTATGAGAATGGAATCCGTTTTTTCTATATTGGTTGTGCGGTTGGATTTGACATGATGGCTGCTCATACCATACTTGAACAAAGGAAACAATATCCCGATATGGTTTTGGTGGCGGTTGTTCCTTATGTCGGGCAAGATGTGTATTTCAACAAAGAGGACAAACAGAGGTATGCTGATATTTTGCGCCAAGCCGACAAGGTGGTAGTTCTATCCGAATATTATTATGCTCAATGCTATGCCCACCGTAATGATTACATGATTTCACACGCCTGTAGGCTGATTGCTTATTGGGATGGAAAATCTGCCGGAGGAACTTCTTATACGTTTAACAAGGCACAAAAAAAGAAATTGGTGATACACAATCTGTTTTGATTCAGATTGTATATCACTGTTCTCCAGCGGTATGATCAAACGTGGCGATGTCATACCGTCTGGTTGCTGTAAGTGTTAATATTTCCGGTGCAAAAGAGAGAGACACAATAAATATGAAAAGCAGTGATAGATGAATTTTACTTAATGTGATTGTGTGAAATCCAGAAATGGGGAAGGCAAAGGAGAGAGGCATATCCGGTCTGCTTTCGGAGTTTCGGCCACGCCGAAACAACTTCTTTCCGGCGGCTATGCCACTCTCCTTTTATTTGCCCGGCAGTCTGTTGCTTACCCATATGCCCCAGCCTTTTAGGGCTGTAGATAGGTAGTCGGATATTTCGCCACCAGATTGGCAGTCCGCTTCAATCGTTTGCTTTTCTCCGAGTGGATGCCTTTCTGTTTTTCCGGTAGTATAATCTTCTTTTTCCGGAAACAGTTGTAGTGGCTGTGTGCCTGTATGGTTATGTTCTCCCCACAGAATCCGTAAGTCTGTTCTTCCGTAGTAGGTTTTTGTTTTATCGAGGAGCCACTTCTTCCGATACGTGGAATATTGTATGCTTCATTCTTCGGCTTCATTTTTTTAAAAGGAATTGCAGAGGTTTCTTCCGGTGTGTCGATAGGCGGCAGACCATATTTTCGGAATGTGCCATGCTTTCTGTCTGACCGGTTGTTTTTTTGCATCCTTTCCAAACCTGTTGCTGATTTTCAAGTTTTGTCTTTTTCATATCATTTTTTAGTGAAGTCAAATCATTTTCCGTTGCAAATATAGATTGTTGCTAACCCCGGTTACGGGGATAAGGGGGCGATTCACAAACACCACGTTGTTATTCGGCTGAAATCTTCCTTTTTTTGCCCTGCACAAAAAGCGTATTTAACCCGAATTATTTGCTGCCATCTTCACCAATAAAAAAGTTACAAATCTTCCTTTTTCCGGCTAGCATAAAAAGCGTATTTATATCTTTTTTCATGGTGTCCCCCAAAGCCAACAATCAGTTATTGCACTGTAAAATTGATTAATTAACTTCTAAAAAATCAGAGATATGAAAAAGATTGAAAATTCATTCGCAGTAACAGGTTTTATCGGTAAGGATGCAGAAATCCGTAGTTTTGAAACAGCAAGCGTAGCACGCTTTTCTATCGCGGTCAGCCGTGCAGACAAGACAGGTGAAGAAACCTCTTATGTTTCCGCTTTCATGGGGATTGAAGCCTGGAGAAAGAATGAAGCACTGGATTCCTTCGATGTATTGAAAAAAGGTGAGCTGATAACCGTTGAAGGCTACTTTAAGCCGGAAGAATGGACGGATTCTAAAAGTGGAGAGAAGCGTAACCGCATTGTGATGGTAGCCACCAAGTTTTATCCGGCTCCGGAAAAAGAAGAAGAAAAACCGGATCAGCCTAAACAGAAGGCTGTCTCTAAAAAGAAAAAAGCAAACAAATAATTGAAGCGGCCTTGTGCCGCTTTTTTTTGCTATATATCCGAGAGCGTTTTTGCGTTCACGCAGTATTCTTTCCCACCCTCCCCTTTATTTGAATGACTGTTCTCTTTTCTGGTTTACCCGTAGTCATCCGCTATGCGGCTGATTATGGGTAAACCAGAAAAGAGAAGTTCCAAACGTGGGCGGGATTGCAATGGTCATCATCCGGAGCTTCGGCATTGCCGAAACAACCTCCTTCTTCCGTATTGCAGTCCCTTCCTTTTACCGTTTGTCCCGGCAGTCCGTTGCTAACCCGTTCCCCCCTGCCACCTGTGACAGGGAGATAGGAATACGGTTTTGCAGGCAAAACCGTATGGTTTGTTTTACTTTCCGTACTGCCCTTTTCCTTGTTTTCTGCCTCCCCTAATGTGCGTTTTTCATAGCTCCATCTGAGACCCTTTGTTTTTGAACGGCAAATTTATTTCGGTGGATGGATACGAAAGAGTTCCGGTCTTCGCCCTTTGTACCGAAAAAAATAACGCCGGACGGCTTCGCTGTCCCCAACATTTTTTGTCGTCCAAAACTTTTCTAAATCCCTCCTTCCTTATTGATGCGTGCCGTAAAAAAAAAGCTCATAAACTCAGATGGGGCATGAAAGCTCAAAAAAAAGTCGGCAGAAAGAAAAGGCCATCCCAGAAAGGGTTTTTAAAAAAAGGTCTTTAAATCTAGCTGAAGCATAAAATTAGAAGTTTAACAAACTAATTAACAGAAGTATATGCAAATCATTCAATTTGTTTTTTCGGTCATCATCGCTCTTTGTGCAGTGGCTATGTTTGTCGGAGCGGTAATAACGCTAAGTCCGATAAAGGTTGTGTCGGTTACGTTGTTGGCTCTTATTTGCCTATTCTCCTTGTTTCTCGTGAAATTGGCTTATTGTGAAATGAAATCTAAAAATGATATACTATGAAAGTGTCAGAACAATTTAAAAGTACCATCAAGGCATACCTTGATAATATGGCAGCGGTGGATAGTCTGTTTGCTCCAGTCTATCAAAAACCTACAAAGAATATAGATAATTGCATTACCTATATTTTAAACCAAGTGAAGAAAAGCGGTTGCTGTGGTTTTAGTGATGATGAAATTTTTGGTATGGCGTTGCACTATTATCAGGAAGATAATATTGAGGTGGGTAGCCCATTGAAATGTAATGTAGTCGTAAATCATCATGTTGAATTGTCAGAGGAAGAAAAGAAAGCGGCTCGTGAGGCTGCTATCA
>ENA-UOJJ01001802-UOJJ01001802.1-human-gut-metagenome-genome-assembly--contig:-CS66-NODE-1802-length-29843-cov-11.350745_pt1 | contig 29843 bp, 26 predicted proteins | sample MGYA00242343_ERZ723890 | MGnify/ENA metagenome assembly ERZ723890
CAGCCGCCGGAGCGGTGCTTAAGCCGTAAGGCGGGAATTGTGCGGTGTTGCCCTAGAGATTACATGGCAGCGTAAGCGCCGTCCTTGATGACAACAGCCTTAGGAGCCTTGGAAACAGCGCCGGAAGCATCCCAGGTCATGTCCTCGCCGGTCAGGCCGTCGAAAGTCATGGAGCTGAACTGGGTCTTCAGAGCCTCGCAGATGTCGCTGGCATCCATGTCGCCGTTGATGTTGCCAGCCAGGGCAGCCTGGTAGATGGCGTAGACGACATCGTAAGCATCAGCAGCGAACTGGTTCGGGGTGTCGCCGTAAGCCTCCTCGTAAGCGGTAACGAAAGTCTGGGTCTTCTCGTCCTTTGCGTCAGCAGCGAACGGAGTCAGGAGCATCAGGCCCTCAGCCAGAGAGGTGTCGAAGCCTTCGATGGCCAGGATACCGTCCATGCCGTCGCAGCCGAAGAAGATGGGCTCATAGCCGGTCTTGTTGGCGACGATCAGGATCTGGGAAGCCTCCTGATAGTAGATAGGCAGGAAGACCAGATCAGCACCGGCCTCCTGGCACTTGGCAACCTGGGTGGACAGGTCAGACTTGTTGTCAGAGGTGAAAGCCTCGTCAGCAACGATCTCCAGGCCCTTCTCGGCAGCCTCAGCCTGGAACTTGTCGTGGATACCGCGGCTGTAAGCGTCGGAAGAATCATAGATGATGCCGACCTTGGTGCCCAGCTGGTTGGCTGCGATGTAGTCAGCAGAAGCAACGCCCTGGTTGGGGTCGGTGAAGCAGATCTGGAAGACATTGTCGCCAGAGGCGATGACGTCAACAGCAGAAGCAGACGGGGTCATCATGAAGATGTTGTCGTTGGCAGTCTCAGCTGCAACGGCCAGGGACGGGGTGGTGGTAACAGGACCAGCCAGGACCTGCAGGCCCCAGTCCTTCAGGGTGTTATAAGCGTTCACGCTCTTCTCAGCGTCATGCTCGTCATCCTCGAACTTCCACTCAAAGACATCGCTGCCGTTGGCGGCGTTGATCTCCTTGACAGCCAGCTCTTCAGCGTTCTTAACGGCCTGGCCATACACAGCGGCAGCGCCGGTGATGGGGCCGATGCCGCCGATCTTGATGGGGGTGCCGGTGTAAGCGCCGGAACCCTCGCCTGCCTCAGCAGTAGCGGCGGTGGAAGCTGCATCAGAGGATGCAGCGGTGCTCTCAGCAGCAGAAGAAGCCGAGGAGCCGCAGGCAGCCAGGCTCAGCACCATAGAAGCTGCCAGAACAGAACTAACGAGTTTTTTCATTGTGATTTCCCTCCCAAGAAATTTTCGCAGCACCGGCATTTCGCCTCTGGGGTCGCACAACCCCGGATAGGATGCTGGAATATACTGGCCATTATAGACTTTTATCCCCTAAAGTGCAATGGTCCGATTTTACAGAGTTGACAATCAATTTTTTAGGTTTTATGTAATTTTTACACAAAATTTAGTTACAAAAAGTTATCAAAACGCCAATACCGCAAAAAGTTCAAGTATTTTTTTGTAAAGTTCTTGCAAACTGCGCCGAAATTTGCCATAATGAGAAGAGTATTACACTTTACCACAAAAACGAACTGTGAAAGGGGCACATTCGCAGATGAAACTTTTGGAAGATCGCATTTTGCAGGATGGGCAGGTCCGTCCCGGCAACGTACTGAAGGTCGACTGCTTTTTGAACCACCAGCTGGACGTGGACCTGCTGGACAAGATCGGCGGGGAGTTCTACCGCATTTTTAAAAATGACGGCGTGAACAAGATCCTGACCATCGAGGCTTCCGGCATTGCCATCGCCTGCATGACCGCCCGGTATTTCAACGTGCCGGTCGTGTTTGCCAAAAAGGCCAAGAGCAAGAACATTGACGGCGAGGTCTATACCTCCAAGGTGCAGTCCTTTACCTATGGCCGCGAGTATGATATCACCCTGGCCAAAAAGTTTCTGAACTCCGGCGACCGTGTGCTGATTTTGGACGACTTTTTGGCAAACGGCAAGGCCATGAAGGGCCTGCTGGATGTCTGCAACCAGGCGGGCTGCTCGGTGGCCGGTATCGGCATCTGCATCGAGAAGGGCTTCCAGCCGGGCGGTGCGGAGCTGCGCGCTGCCGGTTACAAGCTGGCCAGCCTTGCCATCGTCAACGAGATGAGTGATGACCATCTGACTTTCCGCGAGCAGTAAAAAACAGATTTTTGCCTGCCAGGGCCATACCCGGCAGGCTTTTTTGTTGTCCCGCAGCAGATTTTGTGGTATACTTGCCTGTAGCCTTATTATATAAGGAAAGGGGGCCTTGTTTTGGCGGATCTTGCCAAAGGGCGGCACACGGCGACACAGTTTGCTTTGGGGGCGGCGCTGGGCGTGCTGGTGTTTCTGGCCGTGTACGGCGTTTCGCCGCTGGATGTGGCGAACGATGCCTTTTGCCGCGGCGGCTATATTGAAAAGGACATCCAACAGCACTACGCCGGGTGGCTGTTCTACCGCGAAAACGCAATTAGGTTTCCCTTCTGCGTGACGAAAGCGGTCAACGCACCTGCGGGCGTCAGCGTGGCGTATACCGATTCCATCCCACTGCTGGCGGCGCTGCTGCGGCCGGTGGCCAATGCGCTGGGCGGAACGTTCCAGTATTTTGGTTGGTTTACCCTTACCTCCTTTGCGCTGCAGGGCGGGTTCGGTGCGCTGCTATGCGGGCTGTTCTGCGAGAGCGTGCCTGCCTGTGCGGCCGGGAGTTTGCTGTTCAGTGCCAGCCCGATTCTGATCGAGCGGGCATTCCGGCATACCTCGCTGGGGGCACAATGGCTGGTGCTGGCGGCGTTGTACTGCTATTTTTGCGGGCGGCGGCAGGGGCGGTATCGTCTTCCCCTGCTGTTTGCCGTCAACGTGCTGGCGGTGGGCATCCACCCGTATTTTCTGCCCATGACTTACGCGGTCACGCTGGCGCTGCTGCTGGAATATGCGGTGACGCACAAACGCTGGGCCGGGCCTGCGGTGTTTTTGGGCTGTGATTTGGCCTGCACGACGGTGCTGGGCTGGGCGCTGGGGCTTTTGTACGGCACGGCCACCAGCGGCGGGCAGGCGCTGTACGGGTATTTCTCGATGAATCTGAACGCGCTGTGGAACCCTGCCGGGGTAAACGGCGTGCTCTACAGTCGGTTTTTGCCTGCGCAGAACCAGGTGGGCGGCAACTATGATGCGTTCGCCTACCTGGGATTGGGCGTGCTGATTGCCCTGCCCATCACCGTGGTTGCGGCGCGAAAACGCCTGGCTGCGCTGCTGCGGTGGCACTGGGCGCTGTGCGCGGTGTTTGTGGTGCTGACGGCGTTTGCGGTGAGCCATGTGGTTACGGTCAACGGCGTGACGCTGGTCACGCTGCCGCTGCCGGCGTCGCTGATCAAGCTGTTCTCGGTTTTCCGCTCCGGCGGGCGGCTGTTCTGGCCGGTGTACTACGTGCTGGTGCTGACGGCCTTTGCCGGACTGGCGAAACTGCCCCGCGGGACCGTGTGGGTCATGGCGGCAGTGGTGGTGCAGCTTTGGGACATCAGCCCTGCACTTATCCAGCGGCATGAGGCCATGGTGCAGGCGCAGCAGAGTGAGGCCTTCCCTACCACACTGGAAAGTAATTTCTGGCAGGCAGCGAGTGGATACGAGAAGCTTTATTCGGTACAGGGGTTGCAGGACGATGCACTGCACCTGGCACTGTTTGCCGCTGACAACGGTATGACCACCAACGACCCCTTTGCCGCACGGTACGATGATGCCGCTTTGGAAAACCAGCGAGCCGCCCTGCTGGCGGCGCTGGCGGAGGGTCAGGCAGAGCCAAACGCGCTGTATTTGTTTGAGGACGAGGGCGACTTTTTGCAGGCGGTGGAGCCGGTGCGAAACGCCGCCTGGTGCGGCAAGGTGACGAGCCGGGACGGCAGCTGCAATTGGTATGTGATTGCCCCCGGTTTGCAGGGGCAGACGTTTGATGCGCTGTGTACGCCCTACGATGACAGCTATCCCCTGCGGCTGGCGGATTATACCGATGCGCTGTGGAACCGCGGCGTGTTGGATGCCACCCGCAAGACCGTCTGCTTTAAGGATTCTCCGTTTACACGGCGGAAATTGGAAAATGCGCAGTATCTATGCGCGGACGGCCAAGCCTACCGCATTACGGAGCTTGATGACCACGACGCCGGTTGGCTGATGGTCACTTTGGATATAAACGACGCCACGATTTTGTGGGATCAGGAGTTGACGACCCAATGAAAGAATTGCATGTAAAAAGCCTGCTGCCTGTGCGGCTGGACAAGTATCTGATGGACCAGTACCCCGCCCTGGGCCTGGGCCGGCTGAACAAGGCCCTGCGGGAGAATAAGATCAAGCTAAACGGCAAAAAGCAGCCGCTTTCCACCCGGGTGCAGAACGGCGATACCATCCGCCTGTTTTTGAGTGACGACCAGTTGGAAAGCCGCCCCACCCCCGCCGCCGTGTTTGTGTATGAGGATGACGACATCATCATTGCCAACAAGCCCGCCGGCCTGACGGTGGACGGCAGCGACGCCGACACGCTGGTAAAACGGGTGCAAGCCAAGCTGGCCACCGAGGGCAAGCCCACCCACGCCGTGCTGTGCCACCGGCTGGACACCGGCACCAGCGGCCTGGTACTACTGGCCAAAAATAACGCCGCCGAGGCATTTTTGACCGAGGCCATCAAGAAGCGGGAGATCGAAAAGCGGTATCTCTGCGTGACCTTTGGCCGCCCCAATCCCCCCGCCGCTCTGCTGCGGGATTACCTGCTGAAGGACGCCGAGCGCGGCATCGTGCGCATTACCGACACGACGGCGGGCGGCGCGAAGGAAGTCATCACCGGCTACGAGACACTAGCCGTCAGCGGACGGCTGGCCCTGCTGGAAGTGGAGCTGGTCACTGGACGCACCCACCAGATCCGTGCGCATTTGGCGCATATCGGCTGCCCCATTTTGGGCGACAGCAAGTACGGCAACAACGCCGCCAACCGCGAACTGCGGCTGAAGTACCAGGCACTGTGCGCATGGGAATTGAAGTTCCCCGCCAAAATCAGCGACGAGCGTTTTGCCCACCTGACCGGGCGGGTATTCCATGCCGAGAAACCGTGGTATTGCCAGCAGGTTGAGGATGGGACGCTGAAATAAACACATTCATTACAAAACAAATCCGTCATGCACACGCATGGCGGATTTGTTTTTATTCCATCATTTCAATTTGCGCGTCCAGACCTTCCCATGTGTACAGGGTGTTCAGGACTTGCAGCAGTTCCTTTTTGCTCAGGCGCGGAGGCAGGCCCAAGCGGGCCAGCAGGGCGCGGCGGCGGTCGGCGCTGTTGGCCGTGCCGGAGATGCCCCACTCGTATAGATCGGTGTAGGTAATGGCGGTGCGGTTGGCATCCTGCGCTGTAGTTTGGGGCGCGGGGGCGCTGTCCAGCGCAGTCTGCAGGCCCTGCAAAATCAAGTCATCGGCGATGCCCTCGACGCCCAGCAGACCCTCCTTGCCGGGGGCCTGTTTGCGGGCTTCCTTGCCGTGGACCGCCGGGACGTAGGCCTGCAGGACATGCTCGGCCCCGACTAAGCCGGTGACAAAGTGGCGGATGCGGAAGCCCGCATCGTCGGAATCGGTCAAAATGATAAGTCCTTGGGCGGCGGCAATGCGCTTGAGCATGTTTTGCAGCTCTTTATCCCGGAAGACTCGGGAGCCGTCGGTCGTCAAAATCGTCGCATCGACGAGGTTTGTCAGCCGCGCGGCGTCGTATTTTCCCTCCACCAGGATGGCTTGTTCCAGTTTCAGCATCAGGACCTCCCTGCCAGTGCCAGTTCGCACAGAGCTTTCTGCATCAGCAGGTCGGCGTCCAACTTGCTGCTTTTTAAATCGGTGTCCAGCTTTTGCAGCACTTCCAGGCATTTTTCCAATTGGCGGCGCTTGAAGTGGGAGGCCGTGCGTTCGGTCTCGCCCAGGCGGTAGCTCCACTTGCCACCGTAGCCAAAATCCTTGGCCACATCGGCCAGGCTGCGGCGGCTGCGCTTGGCCTGCAGGACGCGGTACATATCGATGTAGTTGCCGATGAGGGCGCCGGTGATCATGATCGGCTCGTTTTGCAGGGCCAGCAGCGTTTTCAGCTTTTGCTGGGCCTGGTCGGTGCGGCCAGCGGCTACCAGCTTGACCATATCAAAGGTGTCAGCATCCAGCGTGACAGTGCCCAGCTGGGCCACCATCTCGGCGGTGATGGTACCATAGCCGGAGAGGGCCGCCAGCTTGTCAATCTCATTTTTCAGCAAAAACTGGTCCTCGCCGCAGCGGTCCAGCAGGGCGGCTTCCGCGCCCTTAGCAAACTGAGCGCCGCATTCATTTGCCCAACTGCGGGCCATCTCCTGCAAGGCGACGCGGCCGGGTTTATTGAGCTGCACGCAGTAGCCCAGCTTCTCACAGGCCGTGATCAGCTTTTGCTCCCGCTTGCCGGGGCGCAGCTTGCCGAACTTTTCCTCGATGACGCTGGTCATGACGAAGATGGCGTTTTCGGTGTCGGCCAGCGTATCGCAGAGGTCCTGCAGGTCCTTGTCCGAGTAGGTGGACGGGCGGATGAGGGGCATCAGCACCAGCCGCCGCCCACCGAAGAAGGAGATGGTGCCCGCTGCCAGCACGATCTCCTCCACCCGGGGCGCGGGGCCGTCCAGCACGGTGGTCTCGGGGTCATCCTCGTTCAGCACCTTCAGCGCCTTTTGGGCGGCGGTGTGGACGAGGGCCTCGTCGGCAGCGTAAAAGTAGTACAGCCCGCAGCCGGAGCGGAGCCGTTTATTCAGTTCGTTTTCACTGTAAAGCAACGTGTTCTGCCTCCTTGATCTGGAGCGAGCGGCCGGGCCGCAGTTGGATAAAGGGAATGTCCTGCCCATAGTATACCTGCTGGACGCCCAGCTGGTCAAGCCAGCGGGGCGAAGATGCGGTGGTCAGGATGGCGGCAGGCTGTACCGAATCCGACAGCGCCCCCGCCGCGCAGAGGACGTCCACCGCCACCGGCGCAGACAGGGCGGTGCTGCCTGCCATGACGGCGATGTGACTGCGGCCATCCCCTACCACGGCCAGATTGCCGCCGGAGGTGTGGTAGATGTCCAGCGTCAGGCCGTTTAAAATAGGCTGGGTGGTGTAGGCGCCCGTGGTTTGGGCAGTGCATATTTCCTCGGTGTCAAAGGTGATTTCTGTGCCGCTGCGGCGCAGATCCACCGTAAGCACCTGCTCGGCGGCGCCGTGGTCAGCCAGGTAGCTGCGCACGGCGCGCAGGTTGGCTTCCCCGCCACGGAACAGCACCACCGCCTGGCCATCCTGCACACAGACGACCGCCGGGTTGCCTGCGGTGCCTACAAGTGCCATGGTAACAACGCCTTTCTGCATCTGCACCCCCAGCACAATGGCCACTGCCGCGCAAACCATCCCCGCCGGCAGGAACCAGCGGAACCTGCCCGCCGCATAATATACCAGCGCCAGTATGCCCAACAGGACCAACACCAACAGCGTGTACTCCCGCGGGAGGTACAGCCGGGCCAACGGCAAGGCAGCGCACCAGGAGGCCAGCGCGTAAAAAATCCGCAGCCAGACCGCCAGCAGGAAACTAGCCATATGGGCCAGCGGGGCCGCAATGGCAAGCGGGATGGCGACAATTTGCAAAGCCAGCACGACAAGGCCCAGTACCAGCGCGGGCTGGAGCATCCAGACCGTGAGCAGGTTGGCAAGGACGCCCACGCCGCTGGTTGTCAGACCCTGGGCGACCAGCACCGGCAGGGTCGCCAGCGATGCCAGCGCCGCCGTCTGCACAGTGGAAAGCACGGCCAGCACGGCGCGGCGCAGTTGGGCCTGCCAGCCCTCGGCATCCTGGCCGGGGATATGCGCTTCTTCCCAACGGGTAAGCGCCACGGATGCCTGCACGCCCAGCACGGCGCAGAAGGAAAGCTGAAAGCCGATGTCGCAGGGCGCGTAAGGGTTTTGCAGGCCCAGCAAAACGGCCGCCGCACCCGTGAGGGTGAGCAGGTCAATGGGCTGGTAGAACCAATCCCCCAGCAGCACCAGCAGAAAGACGATGCCAGCCCGCAAAACCGAGATCGGCAGGCCGGTGAGCAGCATGTAAAACACGGCTACCGCCGCCCGCACAAGGATCAGCGGCCGACAAAACCGACGGCGACGGCCAAAAGAGAACAGCCCGCACAGCAGCGCCAGATGCAGGCCCGATACGGCCAGCAGGTGCGATATGCCCGCCACGCGGAAGGTATCCTGCACGGTGTCCGGCAGGGCGGCCTTATCCCCTAACAGCATGGCAGCTTCGAGGCCGCCTAAATCCCGCGGCAGCCAGCGGCGCAGCAGCGCTGAGGCATTTTTCCGCAGTCGGTAGAGTGCAAAGCGCGGGGCGCAGCTGTCGGCACCCGTTTTATAGCCGCCGGTGTATTCGCCTTGCAGCAGGATGCCGCGGCTTAATCGGGATGCCCGGTAGGCATCTTTGGGTAGGTCGGTCATGGTAAAATCGGCGGTGAAGGTCTCCCCTGGCTCCTGGGCGGGGAATCCGTTGCTGCGTATTTTAAAATGGCAGCTTTTGCCGTTGATGCCGGTGACCGTTAATGTGCCCCGCAGCTGGCCGTTCTGGTAGGCGGCTGTGGCATCCGTTTCAACAGTAACCATACAGGTCACCGTCTGGCCTGCCAGCGCCCGCACAGGGCGGAACACCGCAAAGCTGAACGCGCAAAACCAGCAAAGCCCCGCTACGGCACCAAGTACCAGCGGAAGAGCTCTGCGGCGGGCTATACTTAAAAATAAAAGCAATAGCAAAAGTGCCGCCGCAGGCACCAGGACCAGCGGCGGCATGTTTGCCGCAAACAGCTCGGCCCCTGCAAAGCAAAGGCCAAAAATGGCAAGTTTGCGTTTCATCTTACTTAATGGGCAAAGAGCGGCAGCGGCTCGAGGAAGAAGATGTCGGTGCGCTTGGCGGCATCCCCCTCGGCCAAGGCGGCACAGCAGCCAACAACGGTGCCGGTGCTCTTGGCGGCCAGGGTCTCCAAGGCGTGCAGAGAGCCACCGGTGGAGATGACGTCATCCACGATCAGGATGCGCTTGCCGTTCATATAATCGATATCCTTCTTGTCGATGACAAGGGTCTGCTTGCCGGCGGTGGTGATGGACTGATCCTCGATGATGACAGGCTCTTTCATGTAGAGCTTGGCACCCTTGCGGGCGGGGATCCAGTACTTGCCGCTTTGGCGGGCCATCTCGTAAGCCAGGGGGATGCCCTTGGCCTCAGCGGTCAGGATTACGTCAAACTCGGGGGCTTTCTTCAGCAGCGCGGCGGCGCAGGCCTCGGTCAGCTCCACATCACTGAACATGATGAAGGCGGCAATGTCCAGATGGTCATTGACCTTGCAGATGGGAAGTTCACGGGTCAGACCCGCGATATGCAAAGTATAGGTATCAGCCATGATAGCTACCTCATTTCGTTTTAAAAAGTGATGCTGCGGCTGGCATCAGCCCGGAGGCCATGCCAAGCTGCGGCCTGCCAGCACATGGAAGTGCAGATGCTTGACGCTCTGGCCGCCGTCGGCGCCCACGTTGGTGACAACGCGGTATCCATTCTCGGCCACGCCAAGCTGGCGGCACAGGTCCGCAATAACGGCATAGATGTGGCCCAGCAGGGCGGCGTCGCTCTCGGTCAGGGCGGCAGCAGAGTCAATATGCTGCTTGGGGATGACCAGGAAGTGGGTCGGGGCCTGGGGGTCAATGTCGTAGAAAGCCAGCAGCTGATCGTCCTCGTACAGTTTGTTCGAGGGGATCTGCCCTGCAGCGATCTTACAGAACAGGCAATCGTCCATCGGATTTTCCCTCCTTTATTCTGGAATCCGAAACAGCTTGCGCTGTGGATTTACTGCATTTCAGCCTTGACGATCTCGGGCACGGCGTTCAGGGCGTCGTCGATCTTGGAGGTATCGCGGATACCGGCCATGGCGAAATCGGGCTTGCCGCCGCCGTTGCCGCCTGCGATGGCAGCGATCTTCTTGACCAGAGCGCCAGCCTTCAGGCCGCGGGCCTGGGCGTTCTTGGAGACGCCAACGGCCATCATAGTCTTGCTGCCGTCGCTGCCGATCAGCACGGTGACAGCGTTGGGGGCCTTATCGCGGACCTTATCGACCATGTCGCGCAGGGTGTCAGCGCCGGTTCCGGTCAGGTAGGCGGAGACGATGCGCACGCCGTCGATGTCGGCAGCATTCTCGAACAGGCCGTCGATCTTGGCGGAGGCCATCTCGGCTTTCAGGATGTCCAGCTGCTTGTTGGTCTCTTTCAGTTCAGCGATCAGGGCTTCAGCACGAGCCGGGGCATCCTTCAGGTTGTTGGCCTTCAGGGCAACGGCGGTCTTGGCCAGCTGCTCGGTGCGCTCATCCAGCAGGTTCAGCACGCCGTAGGCGGTGGTGGCCTCGATACGGCGGATGCCGGCAGCCACGCTGGACTCGCTGAGGATCTTAAAGCAGCCGATCTGTGCGGTGTTGGTCACATGGGTGCCGCCGCAGAACTCGGTGCTCCAGCCGCCAGCATCGACGACGCGGACAACGCTGCCATACTTCTCGCCGAACAGAGCCATGGCACCCATCTTCTTGGCTTCCTCGATGGGCAGGTTCTGGATGGTGACAGGCAGAGCCTCGAAGATCTTCTCGTTGACGCGGTCCTCGACCTTGCGCAGTTCCTCAGGGGTAACGGCGCTGAAATGGGTGAAGTCGAAGTGGGTCAGCTTATCATCCTGATAGCTGCCGGCCTGATGGACATGCTCACCAAGGACCTCGCGCAGAGCCTTCTGCAGCAGGTGGGTGGCGGTGTGGTTGCGGCAGATGGCCATACGGCGCTGGGTATCAACAGAAGCGGTGACTTCATCGCCCACATGGATGGTGCCGTCCAGCAGCTCGCAGGTATGGACAAAGTAGCCCTTGGGGGTCTTCTTGACCTGGGTGACTTTCAGCTTGGCGTCGCCGTTGGTGATGTAGCCGTGGTCAGCGACCTGGCCGCCCATCTCTGCGTAGAACGGGGTGCGGTCCAGCACGACCAGCACGCCGTCCTTGCTCTCGCCTGCCTCGTCGGTGGCGATGGCATCGGCCAACTCTTCGCCGTCAGACAGGGCGATGACCTTGGCGGATTCGCTCAGGGTGTCGTAGCCGTCAAACTGGGTAGCCTCGGCGGTCAGCTCACCGAACAGGTCGGCGCTCCAGCCGGAGATGTCCTTGGCCAGGCGCTCGGCGCGAGCGCGCTCACGCTGCTTGGTCATCTCGACATGGAAAGCGGCCTCGTCGACAACCAGACCAGCCTCGGCGGCGATCTCACGGGTCAGGTCGAGGGGGAAGCCGAAAGTGTCGTTCAGCTTAAAGACTTCCGCGCCGGACAGGACCTTCTCATGGACTTCCTTTAGGTGGCTCATCATGCCGTTCAGGATATTCAGGCCAGCGTCGATGGTGCGGCCGAAGCGCAGCTCCTCGGTGCCGATGACCTTCTTGATATAGGCTTCGTGCTCACGCAGCTCGGGGTAGCCGGCCTCGCTGGACTCGATGACAGTGTCGACCAGCTCGGTCAGGAACGGGCGGTTGATGCCCAGCATGCGGCCATGGCGGGCAGCGCGGCGCAGCAGACGGCGCATAACGTAGCCGCGGCCCTCGTTGGAGGGCAGGATGCCGTCGGATGCCATAAAGACGGTGGCACGGATGTGGTCGGTGATGACGCGGATGGAGACGTCGTCCTTTTCATTTTCTCCATACTTCTTGCCGGCGATGCGCTCCACATGGTGCAGCACGGCGGCAACGGTGTCGACCTCGAACAGGTTGTTGACATCCTGCATAACGACGGCCAGACGTTCCAGGCCCATGCCGGTATCGATGTTGGGCTTGGCCAGCAGTTCATAGTTGCCCTTGCCGTCAGCATCATACTGGCTGAAGACCAGGTTCCAGATCTCCATGAAGCGGTCGCAATCACAGCCGACACCGCAGGTGGGCTTGCCGCAGCCGTACTTCAGGCCGCGGTCATAGTAGATCTCAGAGCAGGGGCCGCAGGGGCCGGAGCCGTGCTCCCAGAAGTTGTCCTCCTTGCCCAGGCGGACCATGTGATCCTCGGGGATGCCGACTTCCTTCGTCCAGATGTCGTAGGCCTCGTCATCCTCCTGATAAACCGAGATGTACAGGCGGTCCGCGGGAATCTCGAGTTCCTTGGTCAGGAACTCCCACGCCCAGGGAATGACTTCCTTCTTGAAGTAATCCTGGAAGCTGAAGTTGCCCAGCATCTCAAAGAAGCAGCCATGGCGGGCCGTGATGCCGACGCGCTCAATATCCGGGGTACGGATGCACTTCTGGCAGGTGGTCACACGGTGGCGCGGAGGCTCCTCCTGGCCGAGGAACCATTTTTTCATGGGGGCCATGCCGCTGTTGATCAGCAGCAGGCTGGGGTCGTCTTTCGGCACCAGCGGGAAGCTGCCCAGGCGCAGATGGCCTTTGGTCTCAAAATAATGCAGATACTTTTCGCGCAGTTCGTTAAGTCCTGTCCATTGCATGTGTGTGTTCTCCTATCCATTGATTTACGGTGAAAGGCCACAAAAAAGAATACAGCCTTCGCCCCTGTACAGGGACGAAGGCTGTGTAAGCTTCCGTGGTACCACCCGGTTTGCAATGTGCCGCATGGACACACTGCCACTTTACCCGCGTTAACGCCGCAGTTACGCTCGGCTTAAATACCGAAAGCTCCGGGGTGGCTTTGCCGGGGTACAGCCGGATACCTTTCACCTAGTGGTATCCTCTCTACGGACTGGCCTGATCGGCATTGGCCCTTTCATCGCCATTTTCCTTTTAACAAAGTTATTATATGCCCCTTTTTACGGCTTGTCAACTGGTTTTTCCGGGTGTTTAGCGCAATGGGGTCATTCTTATTCAATCGGATGCTGGCTGTTCAATCACTTGCAAGCCTTCGGCAATTTTGGCAAAGAGGGCGGCGCTGGAAGTTTCGGGTTCCAGTACGCCATCCTGCAAGACCGTGATGGTATATTTCGGCGTTTGCGCCGGGGTGAAGCCGCTGAACCAGTAATTGAGCAGCTCGTCCCCTGCTGCATCAAACTGGCCTGTCTGGGCGGTGCCGGTCTTGCCTGCGGCGGTGCCGCCGGCGGGTTTGGCGGCGTGGCCGATGCCATCCTCAACCACGCTTTGCAGCATGCTGCGCAAGGTTTTGGCGGTGGCAGCATCACAGACGATGCGGGGCGCAGGGAGTTGAAATGGGTCGGTGAGGGTGCCGTCTGCATCGGTGACGCCGTAGCAGAAGCGTGGCGTGTGGTAGGTGCCACCGCCGGCGATGGTGTTCATCATGGCGGTAATTTGCAGGGGCGTGGCGGTGAAGCTGCCCTGCCCGAAGCTGAACACCGCCAGCTGGCCGGTGCTTTGCAGTTCTTTGGCGGTGGGCAGCACCCCGGCGCTGGCGGTCAGGTCCGGAGCGATGGGCACAGCGGTGCCAAAGCCTAATTCGGCAGCCGCCGTGCCCAGGGCCTGCCCGCCCAAGATCTGGCCCAGGGCGACGAAGTAGGTGTTGCAGCTTTGCTCCAGCGCACCGCGCAGGTTGACCGTGCCGTGGGCTTTGCTCAGGGCGCAGCGGTAGGTCTGGCCGTCCACCTCGATGCTGCCGGTGCAATCATGGGTGAACCAATCGAGCCCATTCTCGTAGGCGGCCAGCGCCGCCGCCACCTTGAACACAGAACCCACACTGAAAGTGGAGAACGCCCGGTTGACCAGTGAAGTATCATCGGCGCGGATGCTGCGGGCCACGTCGTCGGGGTCGTACTCCGGCATGCTGACGCTGGCTAACACCTCGCCGGTGGCGGTGTCCATGACAAGGATGCAGCCGCGGGGCATATACAGCTGGGCCAGGCCTTCGCACAAGCGCTGGATGTCGGCGTCGAGGGTCAGCTGCACCTGGGCGTCTGTGCCCTGCTGCTCAACTTCGATTTCCGGCGTGCCAGTGCCCAGCAGCCGTCCGCGGGCAGTGGTCCGGCAGACGGCGGCGGTCTGGTCGCAGGAGTTTGCCAGCACAGCGTCCCAGGCGCGTTCCAGCCCGGTGACGCCGCGGCCTTCCTGGTCGAGGTAGCCCAGCAGGTGCACAGCAATAGGGCTGGGCAGCGTACGGCGGGGCTGGTCCAGCAGCAGTACATTGGCCGGGGCACCGGTTTGGCCGATTTCGACCAAAAAGGGACTGGTGGAATTGCGGCGCTCGTACAGCAGGGTCTGCGCCTGGTAGGACACGTAGGGCAGCAGCGCGGAGTAGCTGTTGTCGCCGGGGACGCAGAGGGCGTAGCGAGTGGTATCGGTGCCGGTGAGCGGACGGTCGGTGCGGTCCAGGAAGTTGCCGCGGGTGCGGGGTAATTCTGTGGTTTGGGTGGTCTGCCGCCCAGCGCTGGCCGCGTAGGTGGTATCGGTGCCTACCCAGTACACCCGCGCCAGAATGACCGCCGTCAGCACCATCAGCACACAGCACAATCCCGTAAGCCGCCGCAATGACACAAAACCGCCCCCTTTCCCCGGTTAGTATGGCCGGGTGGAGGGAGCGGTAAACAATTATTATTTTGCTTTTCTGCGCTGCAGCAGCCAGATAATGATGCAAGTCACCGCGATGCAGGGCAGAAAGCCGAAGGCGTCGATGCCTACATCGCTCAGCAGCATGGCGCGGGCGGGGACGAAATATTGGTGAATTTCATCCGACATGGCGTACAGCGTGCAGAGCGCTGCCGCCAGCAGGCCTTGCTGCCATAGGGCGATGCGCCGTGTCCAGAGGTGCACCGTGACCGCCATGCTGACGCCCAGCGCGCAGTAGATATACACGTGCGCCCATTTGCGGATGTTGGCGTTGAAGTTCTGCGCGCTGAACCAGGACGGCGTGATGGCCGAAACTTTGCTGTGCTGCACAGTATCCGCCACTGCCCCACTGAGCTGGTAGGATGTCTCCCCCGGCTGGGACGAGAAGAAGAAGATCAGCACCATGATACCCAGCGTAACGGCCAGGACCAGATATTTGGCGTGTTTCTTCATGGCGCTGTCCCCCTTTGCACAAAAATGTAAGATTTATTTAGTATAACACAGAGCGGGGCAAAATACAAACACAAGCCCGGCATCCGTTTATGGCGGATGCCGGGCTTATTCGTTATTTATGGGGTCTGTACCGCTTAGTACATACCGCCCATGTCAGGGTTGGGGGCGGCGGGAGCCGGCGGCTCGGGCAGATCGGCGACCAGGCTCTCGGTGGTCAGGACCATGGCTGCAACGCTGGCAGCATTTTCCAGAGCGGAGCGGGTGACCTTGGTCGGGTCGACGATGCCGGCCTCGATCATATCTTCAACATACTCTTCCTTCTGGGCATCAAAGCCGTAGTTGGCCTTGTTAGCCTTCAGGATGTTGTCGATGATGACGCTGCCTTCCAGGCCAGCGTTCTTGGCGATCTGGCGCAGAGGAGCCTCCAGAGCCTTGCGGACGATCTTAGCGCCGGTGCGCTCGTCGCCTTCCAGCTCGTTAACGACCTTGTCAACAGCGGGGATAGCGTTGATGGTAGCCGTGCCGCCGCCAGCAACAATGCCCTCTTCAACAGCAGCCTTGGTGGCGTTCAGGGCGTCCTCGATGCGGAGCTTCTTGTCCTTCATCTCAACTTCGGTAGCAGCACCGACCTTGATGACGGCAACACCGCCGGCCATCTTAGCCAGGCGCTCCTGCAGCTTCTCACGGTCGAAGTCAGAGGTAGCGGAAACGATCTGGCTGCGGATCTGAGCCACGCGGTCAGCAATGGCCTGCTTGTCACCGGCACCGCCAACGATGGTGGTGTTCTCCTTGGTGACCTTGACCTGGCGGGCCGTGCCCAGCAGCTGCATGGTTGCATCCTTCAGCTCATAGCCCAGATCGCTGCTGATGACGGTACCGCCGGTCAGGATAGCGATATCCTGCAGCATCTCCTTACGGCGATCGCCGAAGCCGGGAGCCTTGACGGCAACGACATTCAGGCCGCCGCGCAGACGGTTGATGATCAGGTTGGACAGGGCATCGCCCTCTACATCTTCAGCAATGATCAGCAGCTTACGGCCGGACTGGATGACCTGCTCCAGCAGAGGAACAACGTCCTGGAAGACGCTGATCTTCTTGTCGGTAATCAGGACGGAGCAATCGTCGTAGACGGTCTCCATCTTCTCGGTGTCGGTGACCATGTAGGGGGTCACGTAGCCGCGGTCGAACTGCATACCTTCGACGACCTCGGTGTAGGTCTCGGCAGTGGTCTTGTTCTCCTCGATGGTGATAACGCCATCGGCAGTGACCTTCTCCATTGCGTCAGCGATCAGCTGGCCGATCTCAGCATCACCGGCAGAGACAGTGCCAACACGGGCGATGTCCTTGCTGCCGTTGACCTTCTGGCTGTGCTCCTTAACGGAGGCAACAGCGGCGGCGACGGCCTTCTGCATGCCGCGCTTGATGTCCATGGGGTTGGCACCGGCGGTAACGTTCTTCATGCCCTCGTTGACGAAAGCCTGAGCCAGAACGGTAGCGGTCGTGGTGCCGTCACCGGCAGCATCGTTGGTCTTGGTGGCGACTTCGCGAACGAGCTGTGCGCCCATGTTCTCGAACTCATCCTTCAGTTCGATCTCCTTGGCGATGGTAACGCCATCGTTGGTGATGAGCGGGCTGCCGAACTTCTTGCTCAGCACCACGTTGCGGCCCTTGGGGCCCAGGGTGACCTTAACGGTATCGGCCAGCTGGTCGATGCCTGCGCAAAGTGCCTTACGGGCGTCCTCGCCCTGTTTGATCTGTTTAGCCATAAAGAATCGCTCCTTTTATATCAAAATGGAAAAGTCTGAAAATTACTCAACCACAGCGAGGATGTCGCTCTGGCGGACGATGGTGCACTCTTCACCGTCGACCTTGACCTCAGTGCCGGAGTACTTGCTGGTCAGGACCTTATCGCCGACCTTGACGATCATCTCGACTTCCTTGCCGTCGACGTTGCCGCCGGGGCCGACTGCGATGACCTCAGCAACCTGGGGCTTCTCTTTGGCGGAGCCGGACAGGATCAGGCCGCCCTTGGTGGTCTCTTCTTCTTCAACCAGTTTGATGACAACACGGTCTGCAAGAGGTTTGATTTTCATAGTGAAATTTCCTCCTAATAAAGATTTCTCTTTGAAGATTTTAGTTTAGCACTCATTCTCTCTGAGTGCTAAATATATAATAACCACTTCGCATACAAAAATCAAGAGGTTTCACTATAAAATTTTTGTGAACAAAAAATACGGTAGGGATGTTTTACCATTCCTACCGTATTTGGGTAACACCGCACAATTCTAAGTGCCGATACGGCGAGCGAGGTATGCCAGCTGCTGAGCAAAAAGCGCAGGTAATACTTTGTGTATTACCGAGCATTTTTGCAGCACAGATAGCATGCCGCAGCCGCCGGAGCGGTGCTTTGGAATTGTGTGGTGTTACCCCTTATTGTTTCATTGCGATATTTTTGTACCGCGGGCGCATAATGCCGTGCTCGACATGCGGCTCTCCCCCGTTGACGGTATCCTCGTCGATGGTCACCTTGGTGATGGTGGCATCAGAGGGGATGTCGTACATGATAGGGATAAGCAGATCTTCGACCACGCTGCGCAGACCGCGCGCACCGCTCTTGCGCTCCACCGTCTTGCGGGCGATGGCATGCAGGGCTGCATCGGTAAAGACCAGCTCGGCATTATCCAGGTGCAACAGCTCTTTGTACTGGCGCACCAGGCTGTTTTTCGGTTCGGTCAGCACGCGGACCAGGGCATCCTCGTCCAGCGGGTCCAGCACAGTGACGACCGGCAGACGGCCGATCAGCTCGGGGATCAGGCCAAACTTGACCAAATCGTCGGGCTCGACCTTCTTCAGCAGCTTCTGGCGGGTCTCATCTTTATCCAGCGTTGTACGCAGCTGGCTGCCAAAGCCCAGGGAGGCGTTATCGGTACGCTTCTGGATGAGCTTCTCCAGACCATCGAAGGCGCCACCGCAAATGAAGAGGATGTTCTTGGTGTTGATCTGGATGAACTCCTGCTGCGGGTGCTTACGGCCGCCGTTGGGCGGCACGTTGCTGACAGTCCCCTCAACGATTTTCAGCAATGCCTGCTGAACGCCCTCGCCGCCGACATCGCGGGTGATGGAGGGGTTCTCGCTCTTGCGGGTGATCTTGTCGATCTCGTCCACATAGATGATGCCGATCTCGGCCTTGGGGATGTCGAAATCTGCCGCCTGGATCAGCTTGAGCAGGATATTCTCCACGTCTTCGCCCACGTAGCCAGCCTCAGTCAGGGTAGTGGCGTCGGCAATAGCAAACGGCACGTTGAGCATCTTGGCCAAAGTCTGGGCCAGCAGGGTCTTGCCGGTACCGGAGGGGCCCAGCATCAGCACGTTGGATTTTTGCAGCTCCACGCCGGTCTGCTGGCCGGAGAGGATGCGCTTGTAGTGGTTGTACACGGAGACTGCCAGCACACGCTTGGCATCATCCTGCCCGATGACGTACTGATCCAGCCCAGCCTTGATCTCGGCGGGAGTAAGGATATTAACGCTTGCGAGCGGGTCGGTATCATAGCGTGACTGGGCTGCACCGGGCTGTGCCTGCTGGCGGCGGGAGGCCCCGGCGCGCGGAGGCGGCGGGTTCTCGCCATCTTTGTACAGCATGTTATGGCACATGTCGATGCACTCGTTGCAGATATTGACGCCGGGGCCGATCAGCAGCTGTTCGACCTCATTTTGGGAGCGGCCGCAGAAACTGCAGCGCATCTCGCGTCCTTTTCCGTCCTTGCCGGACGTTTGATTTGCCATGTTCTTCCCCCGAATCAGTGTTTATAGAGGATCTCGTCGATCAGGCCGTAGGCCTTTGCCTGCTCGGGCGTCATATAGTTATCACGCTCGGTGTCCTTCTGGATAGTCTCCAGCGGCTGGCCGGTGTACTGGCTGAGCAGGGTGTTCATCTTGTTGCGGATGTGCACCATGTGGTTGGCGTGGATCTGGATGTCCGTGGTCTGGCCGGAGATGCCCTGGCCGCCGATGAGCGGCTGGTGGATCAGGATCTCGGAGTTAGGCAGGGCGAAACGCTTGCCCTTGGTGCCGCTTGCCAGCAGGAAAGCGCCCATCGAGGCAGCCATGCCCACACAAATGGTGGAGACATCGCACTTGATATAATTCATGGTATCGTGGATTGCCATACCGTCCGAGATAGAGCCGCCGGGGCTGTTGATGTAGAAGTAAATGTCCTTCTCCGGGTCCTGGCCTTCCAGATACAGCAGCTGGGCAACGATCACACTGGCAGAGGAGGAGTTGACATCCTCGCTCAGCACGATAATACGGTCATTGAGTAGTCGCGAAAAAATATCGTAGCTGCGTTCACCGCGAGCAGTTTGTTCGACAACATAGGGTACAAGGCTCATGGGGTTTTCCCTCCTTAACAGGTAAAATAGGGGTTACCAAAGAACCGATACGGCGGCAGATGCGCACCGTATCGGCCCTTTTACATCTTTAGTTCAGAAAACGCGGGAGATCACTCGCCCTTGTTTTCCTCTTCCTTCGGCTCCTCGTCCTTCTTGGCGGCAGCCTTCTTGGTGGTCTTGCGTGTGGTCTTCTTGGCGGGCTTCTTCTCCTCGGCAGCACCGGCAACGATGTTAGCCTTGGACTTCACGAAGTCGATAGCCTTGTTGACAGCCAGATCCTTCTTGACGGCAGCAGCGTCGACCAGGCTCTTGACCTTGTCAGCCTCCATCTGGTAAGCATCGGCAATGCGCTTGATCTCGGCCTCGAACTCTTCCTCGGTAGCCTCGATGCTCTCCTTGGCAACGATAGCCTCCATGGCGAGACGCATCTTGACCTGCTTGTCGGCCTGCTCACGGAACTGCTCCTTGAACTGGTCCATGGTCATGCCCATGTACTGCAGGTACTGCTCGAGCTTGAGGCCCTGCTGGGAGATGCGGTACTGGAAGTCCTGAACCAGCTCCTCGATGCGGGAGTCGATCATGGCATCGGGGATGTCGGCCTTCATGTTGCTGACGACCTGGTCAATCAGATCGTTCTCGACCTTCTGGTCAGCCTGCTTCTCGTGGTTAGCCTGGATACCCTTGCGGATAGAGTCCTTCAGCTCGTCCAGGGTGTCGTACTCGCTGACGTCCTTGGCGAAATCGTCATCCAGTTCGGGCAGCTCCTTGTACTGGACCTCGTGCAGCTTGATCTTGAAGGTGGCGTCCTTGCCAGCCAGCTCCTCAGCCTGGTACTCCTCGGGGAACTTGACGTTGACGTCGAACTCCTCGCCGGCAGCGTGGCCAACGATCTGCTCCTCGAAGCCGGGGATGAAGGAACCGCTGCCCAGCACCAGAGAGTAGTGCTCAGCCTTGCCGCCGTCGAAAGCAACGCCATCGACAAAGCCCTCGAAGTCGATATCCACAGTGTCACCGTTCTCGGCAGCGCCCTCACGGGTCAGCAGACGGCCGTTGCGGTCCTGCATGCGCTTGATCTCAGCGTCAACATCGGCCTCGTCAACAGTCTTGACATCTTTGTTGACAGTTAAACCGGCATACTCGCCCAGCTCGACCTCGGGCTTGACGGCAACCTTGACCTTCAGGGTAGCGCCCTCGTCCTCAGACATGGAAACGACCTCGGCGTCGGGACGGCCGACAACGTCGATGTTGGCTTCCTTAACGGCAGCCTCGTAGTTCTCGGGGAACAGATCGTTGACAGCGTCGTACTGGAACAGGTCCTTGCCGTACATCTTCTCGATCATAGCCTTGGGAGCCTTGCCCTTGCGGAAGCCGGGAATGGCGTACTTTTTGCCCTCGCGCTTGAAAGCGGCGTTGACGGCGGATTTGAAGGTCTCCGCGTCAATAGAGAACTGCAGTTCGGCCATGCTCTTTTCGAGCTTTTCACAGGAAATCAGTTTCATTTATAAATTCCTCCAAAAATAAATGTACATAAAAATACAAGTTATTATAGCATGTTCCCGCCAAGAATACCAGCCCTGTTTTTAAAATTTTAACAATTCAGAGCCGATTTCCTAAAGAAAATTGCGGGTTTTCCGTTTTTTTGTGGCTGTTACCCGATTTTATAGGGGCAAAACGCCAATCCATCGGCCGAGATCAGCCGATAGGTGATGCCATCCACCGGGCCCTGTACGGCGTAACGGATCGATTTTCCGTGCAGGTGGCCATAATAACATTCGGTCACGCCGAACTCCTGCAGCACATCCACCAGCTCTTTGGCGCTGGCGCCGGGGTAGACCGGCGGATAGTGCAGGAAGGCGATCTTGCGGGGCGTGTCCCCCGCCGCCTGCAGGCTCATCCGCAGGCGGCCAGCCTCCCGCGCCATCAGCTTTTCGCCCTGAGCTGCCACATCGTCAAAGGGCCAGCCGCGGGTGCCGCAGAGGGCGGTATCGCCCAGAATACAGGCGTTGTTGTGCAGGATGTGGAGCGTGTCAAAGCCGGAATCCGCCAGGTACTTTTCCATCTTGCGGGTGGTGGTCCACCAGTAGTCGTGGTTGCCTTTCAGCAGCCATTTCTGGCCCGGCAAACTTTGGATATAGGCGAAGTCAGGCTTGGTATCGCTGAGGTTCATCGCCCAGCTGGTGTCCCCCGCCAGCACCACGGTATCCTCGGGGCTGATGAGTTTGCGCCAGTTGGATTCGAGTTTGGGCAGATACCCCTCCCAGCCGGGAAAAATATCCATGGGTTTATCTGCCCCTAAGGAGAGGTGCAGGTCTCCGATCACAAACAGGGCCATACACGCCCCCCTTTCATAAAATTGCGGTAGCTCAGCGCAGGGCTGCGGCGCGGATATCTGCAGGCTCGATGACGGTGTTGAAGCGTACCGGCAGTTTATCAAGTTCACGCAAGCTGGCCGGGGCCGCGGCGCCGGTCTTGGCGGTCAGCGCGGCCATAGCGGCAAAGTCACTTTCCGGGGCGATCTCGCCCAGAGCGGCCAGTACGTCACGCGGGAACTTGAACGGGCTGGCGGTGGAGAGCACCACCATCGGCGCGTCGCTGCGGTTGGCTTCGGCCACATGGAACGCCACGGCGGTGTGGGTGTCGCAGAGGTAGCCGTCGCGCTCAAAGCGTGCGCGGATCTCGGCGGCACCGGCAGCGTCATCGGCGTAACCGGCGGCGAAGCTAGCCTGAATTTTCGCCAGCGTCTCGGCATCCACAGTGTACTTGCCGGTGGCGGCCAGTTCCTGCATCCAGCCCTCGACCTTTTCGGCACTGCCGCTGGTGTGCAGCAGCAGGCGCTCGAGGTTGGAGGAGATCAGGATGTCCATGGACGGCGAGGTAGTCTTGTAGAAGGTGCGGCGGGCATCATAGGTGCCGGTCTTGATAAAGTCCGTCAGGACGTTATTCTTGTTGGAGGCACAGATCAGCTTACCCACGGGCAGACCCATCTGTTTGGCGTAGTAACCGGCCAGAATGTCGCCAAAGTTGCCGGTGGGCACGCAGAAATCAACAGGCTTGCCCCATGCGACAGCGCCCTGCTCCGCCAGGCGGAAGTAGGCGTAGAAGTAGTAGACGATCTGCGGCACCAGGCGGCCCCAGTTGATGGAGTTGGCGCTGGACAGGCGGATGTGGCGGGCTTCCAGCTCGGCGGCAACGGACTCATCGGCAAAGACGCGCTTTACGCCGGTCTGAGCGTCGTCGAAGTTACCCTCGACGGCGTAGACCTGGACGTTATCGCCCTTCTGGGTAGCCATCTGCAAATGCTGGATCTCGCTGGTGCCGGCGTTGGGATAAAAGACCTCGATCTCAATGCCGTCCAGATCCGCATAACCGGCCAAGGCAGCCTTGCCGGTATCGCCGGAAGTCGCCACCAAAATGCGGGTGGTCTCAGTGCGGCCCAGGTTCTTTTTGGCTTCGACCAGCAGTTTGGGCATCAGCTGCAGGGCGTAATCCTTGAACGCGCAGGTGGGGCCATGCCACAGTTCCAGCGCGTAGACGCCGTCGCTGACCTTGACGGTCTCACCTGCCTTGCCGCCGAACGCCTCACCGTAGGTGGCGGCCGTGGCACTGTGCAGGAAGTCGGCGCTGTAATCGGTCAGGAAGCCTTTGAGTACCTGTTCGGCCAGGGCCGGGTACGGCAGGGACTTCCAGTTTTCCAAATCTGCTTTGGGGAAGGATTCCGGCACAAACAGGCCGCTTTTGGGTGCCAAACCGCGCACGATCGCCTCGGACGAAGAAACACGGAGTGCGGAATCTCTGGTACTCTGAAACTGCATATCGAAAACCCTCCTATTTTTTAGACCTTTATAAAACCTCTATATTCCAGCTTTGGGGCATTGCCGCCTTAGCATTGGAACGCATCCGGGATACAATGGATCTGCCAGGCATCGCCTGCGGGGGTAACTTCCACCACGTCAAAGCGGATGCTGGCGTCTGCATAAGGGCTGTGCTGCAGGTAGTATTGGGCCGCCAAAATCAGGCGGCGCTGTTTGCGGGCATCCACGGCCGCGGCTGGGGCATCCAGCATGCGGCCCGCCCGGGTCTTGACCTCGGCAAAGACGAGCTGGCCGTCTTTATACAAAACAAGGTCCAGTTCCCCCATGCGGGTGCGGTAGTTGTGGTTTAACAGCAGGTAACCGCGGCGCATGTAGTACTTGGCGGCCAGGGCCTCGCCTTTACGGCCGATGTCCTCAGTCATGCCAGTAGCCCTGCTTTTTCAAAAAGCTGCGGCGGTAAAAGGGCTGGATGCCGTACCGGGCGATCAGCTCATAATGCAGCTTGGTGGGATAGCCTTTGTGTTTGGCCAGCTGGTACTGGGGGTACTGCTTGTCCAGTTCCAGCATGTAGCGGTCACGGCTGACCTTGGCCAAGATGGATGCTGCCGCGATGGACGCACTGTTGGCATCGCCCTTGACGACGGATTCTGCCGTCTGGGCAAGGCCGGGCGGGCAGCGATTGCCATCGATGAGCACATGATCCGGCCGGAGGTCCAGCCCTGCTACGGCCTGCGCCATGCCGTCCATAGTAGCCCAGAGGATATTGCGCTCGTCGATCTCCTGTGGCGTGATGAAGACGATCTTATAGGCAAGGGCGCGGCGGGTGATCTCGTCAAACAAAGCCTCGCGGCGCTTTTCGGTCAGCTTTTTGGAGTCGTTGACCCCCTCGATGGAGTTATCCGGGTTCAGGATGACGGCGGCACAGCAGACCGGCCCGCACAAGGGGCCGCGGCCCGCTTCGTCTACGCCGCAGATAACACCATGGGCGGCGCGCTTTTCGGCGTCAAAGGCGTAAAGGGAATCACTGGATGGCTTAGTCTTCGTCGTCCGTGAAGTCCGGGTCGTCTTCGGGGAAGTCGTCTTCGGCATAGTCGTCCACCTCCTCTGCGGTATCGCGGTGGGGCGGGCGCTCCAGCGAGAGACGGCCCCACTTGCTGGCGCGGAACTCCCCCACCAACATCTTGGCGGCGCGCTCGGTATCCACCTCGCCGCCGGAGATCAGCATGCCGCGCTTAGCGCCGATGGCCTGCAAAAGATCGTAGGGCGGCAGTTCCAGTGCGCTCTCGTCCAGCTTGTAGCGGGCCAACAGCTGCTCCGGGTAGATGCCCCGCACACTGGAAAGCAAGCCGCAGGCCAGCTCCTCGATGTCAAGGATGTCGTCGCGGATGGAGCCGATGAAGGCGAGGTTGGAGGCTGTTTCCAGCGAGTCAAACTTCTTCCACAGCACACCGGGCATGTCCATCAGGTCGAAGTTATCGACAGAGATCCACTGCTTGCCGCGGGTGACACCGGGCTTGTTAGCAGCTTTGGCGCGGGTGGTGCCTGCGAAGGAGTTGATGAAAGTGGACTTGCCCACGTTGGGGATGCCCACCACCATCACGCGGACGGCGGCGCCCACCATGCCGCGGTTGCGGCGGCGAGCCATCAGGGCAGAAAGCTCTTTCTCGATGGGGCCTTTGGCGGCGGTGGCGCGACCCCGCTGCTTGGAATCCATGGCCAAGCAGCCAGCCCCGGCACTTTTAAAATAGGCCAGCCACTGCTTGGTGATCTCGGGGTCAGCCAGGTCGGCCTTATTGAGGATATACAGGTGGGGCTTGCCCGCCGTGATCCGCTCGATCTCCGGGTTCAGGCTGGAAAGCGGGATACGCGCATCGAGGATCTGCAAAACGCAGTCCACATTGCGGATCTCTTTTTCCATCAGGCGTAGGGTCTTGGTCATGTGACCGGGGAACCACTGGATCTGACGGCTGTTGATGATGTCATTCTGGCTCATTGCACAGCTCCTATTTTACTGAAAGGCAGGATGCGCCACAAGGCCGTGCCCAGGATGTCCCGCGTATCGACGCAGCCAATATCGGTGCTGCGGCTGTCTTTGGACCCGTTGCGGTTATCGCCCATCAGGAACAGGCAGTTGTCCGGCACGGTCAGGGGGAAATCCATCCCCTCATACGTATACGTAGGTTCGGCGGTATAGGGCTCGTCCAGGGCTTCTCCATTGCGGTAGACGATACCGGCGGTGAAGTCGATGTCGATGGTATCCCCCGCTTTGCCGATGACCCGCTTGACCAGCGGCTTGCCATACGGGATGTAGCTGTCCACGATGACGACGTCGCCATAATCCGGGGTCTTCAGCGGCGTCATCAGCAGGCGCTCGCCATTTAACAGCGTGGGCTGCATCGAGTGGCCATCTACCTGCACAACCCGCAGGCCGAAGGTGAATACCAGCGCAATGACCGCCACGGCCACGGCTAGGGCATCGTACCATTCTAAAATGTCTTTGTTGCGTTTATAGCGGTCTTTAAAGGGCATTGCCATGGGCTGCCACCCTCCTTAGATGCAAAAATACGAAAAAAGGGAGAACGCCAACCGTCCTCCCCTTTTTTGCAGTATGCTCAGATGCGTGCCTTGACCTTGGCGGCCTTGCCGGTGCGCTCGCGCAGGTAGAAGAGCTTCGCACGACGGACCTTGCCGCGGCGAACGACCTCGACCTTCTCAACGAACGGGCTGTTGACCGGGAACACACGCTCAACGCCGACACCGTAGGAAGTACGGCGGACGGTGAAAGTCTCAGCGATGCCGCCATGCTTCTTAGCAATAACGGTACCCTCGAAAGCCTGGATACGCTCCTTGTCGCCTTCCTTGATACGGACGGAGACGCGAACGGTGTCGCCGACTTCGAACTGGGGCTTGTTCTCTTTGATCATACCCTCGGTAAAATGCTTGATTGCGTCCATGTTATGAATTCCTCCATGTTTTTGCGACGTTCATACACGAATGTTTCGTCAGAGGACCGCCTGTATAATGATTTGTCATTATCCCGCCGATGGCTCGGCGGCACTAACGCTTTAGTATTATAGCATCTTGGCAGTGGTTTGGCAAGTGGTTTTACACAAATTGCCGGGTAAAAATCCGGCAAAAGTGCGGAATCAGCGCCAGTTTTTTCTGTGCAATATCACTTACTCAAAATCCACGCCTGATTTGTTATAAAGATGCGTGCGCAGGACACGGCACTGCCAGATGGGTGCACCGCCGTGCTGCTGCAAAAAGTCCATCAGCAGCGAGGGATTCAGGTTCAGCGCTTCTCCGCTGCCGCAGGGCAGCTTGACCGAGAACTCGATGTTGTCCCCGGCTTCCTCGCAGTCGATATGGCTCAGATACTGCTTGAGGTCCAGCGTTTTCTGGCCGCGCTTGGTCTTTTTGGTGACCTCTGCCTGCTCAGCATTGTTGTAGGCCTCGATGGCAGCCAGGCCGCTTTTGGGCATTGTGACGGCGTAGACAGCCGTTTCGATCTCGGCGACCTTCTCCACAGCCGGGGCCACTTTGGTAATGACGATGCCGCGGGGCATCAACGGCTGCAAAGCGTTTTTCCAAACCTCACCGTCGATCGTCTCCTGCTCGGTCTTGACCTCGCAGCTTTCGCACAGACTCTCCTGCCCTAAGGATAGCGGACAGGAAAAGGACAGGTAGATGTGCGGGTTATAGCCTTGGGTGTAATACACCGGCAGATCGCTCATTTTTAAGATACGGTGGAACACCCGCTGCAGATCCAGCAGCGAGATGTAGGCGGCCTCCCCACATTTCTCAAAGAAGATTCTTACTGTAGTCAAAGCAGGGACCTCCGATCAGTTTATTGGCACCGCAGGCACTGCACTGGCGGTTGCAGGGCTGGGTCGTCTGGGCAGCCAGCGCCTTGTTGTACTCCCGCACCAGGTGGGCCTTGGTGACGCCTACGTCCAGGTGGTCCCAGGGCGTGACCTCGTCCAGGCCGATGGTGCGGTAGTTGTAGAAGTCCGGGTCGACGCCGCAGGCAGCAAAGGCGTTCATCCAGCGGTCGTAATCGAAATATTCCTCCCAGGTATCGAAGAAGGCGCCATTCTCAAAGGCGGTCTCGATGACCTTGCCAAGGCGGCGGTCGCCCTTGGCGAAGACGCCCTCCAGCACACTGGTAGTGGAATCGTGGTAGTTGACCTTGATCTTGCGGGAATGTACACAGCTAAGCAGGTATTTCTGCTTTTCCCGCAGTTCCTCGCGGCGGTCCTGGGCGCAGAACTGGAACGGGGTGTCCGGCTTGGGCACGAAGCAGGCCACGCTGATGGTGACCTGGACGCCCTTGCCTTTCGGACGATCGGGGATGGTATAGAACAGGTCGACCACCTGCTGGGCGGTGTCAGCGATGCCTTTGATGTCCTCCATCGTCTCGGTAGGCAGGCCCATCATGAAGTAGAGCTTGACTGAGGTGTAGCCCTCGGAGAAAGCGATGCGGCAGCCGCGCTCGATCTGCTCCCAGGTGACGTTTTTGTTGATGACATCCCGCAGGCGCTGGGTGCCGGCTTCGGCCGCAAAGGTCAGGCCGCTCTTGCGCACCTTGGTGGTTTTCTCCACCAGTGATTGGGAGAAGTTGTCCACGCGCAGCGAGGGCAGCGACAGGCTGACGTGGTCGGCCTCAGCCCAGCTGTTCAGCTCATCCAGGATGTCCTCCAGCCGGGAATGGTCGGAGGTGGAAAGGCTCGAAAGGCTCAACTCGTCATAGCCGGTGTTGCGGCAAAGCTGGCGGGCGCTCTCGCTGATAAGCTTGGGGCTGCGCTCGCGGAAGGGACGGTACAGCTGGCCTGCCTGGCAAAACCGGCAGCCGCGCACACAGCCGCGCAGCACCTCGACGCAGGCGCGGTCCTGCACAGCGCCGACCAGAGGCACCACAAAGTTTTTAGGCGGCTCATAGTCGTCCATATTTTTGACGATGGCCTTGGTGACACGTGCAGGCACGCCGGGGCGGTTGGGCTTGACGGCCTCGATGCGGCCGTCCTCCTTATACGTTACATCGTAGAAAGACGGGATGTAGACGCCGGGGATCTTAGCCATTTCCAGCAGCAGCTGTTCTTTCGTCCACCCCTGTTTTTTGCCCTGCTCCACGGCGGCACAGATGTCCTGCAGCATCTGCTCACCCTCACCCAGCTGCATGACGTCGAAGAAATCCACCATCGGCTCAGCGTTGCAGACGCAGGGGCCGCCCGCGATAATGAGCGGCCAGCTGCCGTCACGGTCTGCAGCGCGCAGCGGGATGCCTGACAGGCGCAGCATGGCCAGGATGTTGGTATAGCAAAGTTCGTATTCCAGCGAGAAGCCGATGATGTCGAAATCCGTCAGCGGGTCTTTACTTTCCAGACAGTAGAGTGGAATGTCCAGGCGCTCCATCTGCTCCTTCATGTCGGTCCAGGGCATGAAGGCACGCTCACACCACCAGTTTTCGTGGCGGTTGAGGATGTCGTACAAGATCTTCTCGCCCAAAAAGGACATTCCGATCTCGTAGGTATCCGGGAAGCAGAACGCCATGCGGACATCCACTTTGTCTTTATCTTTATACACGCTGCCCGGCTCGCCGCCGGTATAGCGGCCCGGTTTCTGCACCAGGCTCAGTGCTTCTTTAAATTTGGGAGAAAATTCCGCCATTATGGTGAACCATCCTTATGGGGCTTGGCCCCTGTTTTACCTGTATTGTACCCGATTTTTGCCCGCATTGCAAGGCGGGCGCAAAAAAGGCATGCTGCATTATAAAACGCAGCATGCCTTATTCTGCATGTTAACTCTGAAAAATCAGATTAGCCCTTGATGGCAGCAGCGACTTCAGCAGCGAAGTCCTCGTTGCGCTTCTCCAAGCCCTCACCCTTGGTGAAGTGAGTGTAAGAAGCGATGGTGATCTCGCCGCCCAGAGCCTTAGCGGTATCAGCAACGTACTTCTTGACGTCGATGCCGCCGTCCTTGATGAAAGCCTGATCGACCAAGCAGCTCTCCTTGTAGAACTTGCCCAGCTTGCCGATGGCCATCTTCTCTTTGATGGCGTCGGGCTTGTTGGCGGTCTTGGGATCGTTAGCCATCTGGGCCAGAACGATCTCCTTCTCCTTAGCCAGAACGTCGGCCGGAACATCGGACTCGTTCAGGTAGCTGGGGTTAGCAGCAGCGATCTGCATAGCAATGTCCTTGCCGAAAGCAGCGAACTCGGGCTTAGCAGCAACCTCGTCGCTGGTCTCGAACTTGACGATGACACCGTGGGTGCCGCCGCCATGGACGTAAGCAGCGCAATGACCCTCGTAACGGGCAAAGCGGCGAACCTTGATGTTCTCCTTGATGACCAGGATCAGAGCCTTCAGGGCATCGTCAACGGTGCCCTCGCCCATCTTGCAGGCCATCAGGGCCTCAACGTCGGCGGGGTTCTCGTCAGCAACAACCTTAGCCAGGTTCTTGGTGAAATCAACGAACTTATCGTTCTTGGCAACGAAGTCGGTCTCGGCGTTGACCTCAACGACAACAGCGCAGTTGTCGAAAGAAACGGCATAGACCATGCCCTC
>ENA-UOJJ01001811-UOJJ01001811.1-human-gut-metagenome-genome-assembly--contig:-CS66-NODE-1811-length-29678-cov-5.701887_pt1 | contig 29678 bp, 25 predicted proteins | sample MGYA00242343_ERZ723890 | MGnify/ENA metagenome assembly ERZ723890
TCACTCATGCAAGCATGGCTCATACATTTGTTGCAAATCCGCATGGCTCTGAATAATTACATTTTTTCAAAGAATTCGAAAGTTCTTTCCAGTCCAATGACCCAGGATTCCCCATGATGACCGCCGCCGATGATTTCCACCTCCAGCGAACAGCCTGCTTCCCGCAACTTAATGCAGGCTTGATCCAACAGATCCGCGCCCCAGTCATCCTCGCTGCCATAAACGAAGCGGATGGGAATTTTTCCCAGCCTCTCTGGCTTAAAATAGTCCATGTGCGGACAGCCGCCACCAGGTGCAATCGCTTTTAACAGTCCCGGATAACTGGCTGCGAAATGAAAGGTTCCGATACCACCCATCGAATTACCCAGCATATAGATGCGCTCCGGATCGATGGTATATGTTTGCCGTACCAACTCGATCGTATGCAGCACATCCTTTTCTCCCAGCTTCATCAGGGAAATCACCTCCGGAGAGTAATGCATCGGATTTCCCGGTTCTCCATTTTCATCCGCATCCGCTTCTTCTATTCCAGCTCCCGGCGTGTTTTCCAAAAACTGAAAATTCGGAATCAGGCAACCGTATGTACAGTCCACCACCACGGCATTGGGGCAGAGAAGAATATAGTTGTATTTTTCGCAGAGATATTGAATCTGGTTGGAGGTTTTTTCAAAAATAAATTCTTCTGACACTCTCCCGCCGTGCAGCGCCACCAGCAACTTGGACGGACGCTCCGAATCGTAGGCGGATGGCACATACAAATTATACGGAACAATCTTTCTGGCTTCCTCCATCCAATAGCATTCCCGCAATTCCCCGTATTTTTTTCCTCTCAAGCGGATATGAATCCGGCGCAGGCGACCATTATCCCGCACGCACAGGGGATCGTTACTGATTTCCACTACGGTATTCTCCATAGGCCAGGACATCGGATCTGCCGGTGCGGAAGCGTCCTTTGTGGAAAGAACTTTTTTGCCAAATCCCTTTGCCATCAGCTCTCCGGCCGGCACATAAAGCTTTCCGTCTTGAACTACGGATTTTTCCGCCATGGTCATCCAGCCGCTGGGGCCGACAAATTCTCTGCTTCCACCCATGATTCTGATCTCAGTCTGGTTCATAGTAAAAATGCCGCCTTCCGGCGTTTTAATATAACGCATGGCCGGAGCAAACAGCTTTTCTAAATCTTCCGCCAAAATTCGCACATCCGCCCCCGCTGCCTGAGGTGCTTCCGTTAGAGGATACCGTTTTCCATCCAGAAACGCATACGGGACGTCTGACACCAGCGCTAAGGTGGTCATATTGTAATAATACGCAATATTCTGAGGATCACATACAATCTGCATTTCTTACTCCCTTCTATCAGCAATACCTTCTATGGCAAAAAGCCCTATGCCCTTGTCAATGGAACGCAGCCTCCTTGAAACAAGGATTCGGCTGCCACCAGACACCCTGAAGACTTTCTGTCATTAAACCATAATCCTTCTGATCGACAAAACTCTTGCTGATCGCATAATCTGCAATATCATCCTGAATCTGCTGATATATCTTGGCTCGTTCCACATCGTCTGCTGTAGCCAGCGCCTCAGCCAGTTTCGCATCAATCTGATCGCCAAACTCGGTGCCGCCGTAACGGAAATATCCACTTCCACCTATCACATTGGCTGTTGAATCCAATTTCTGCTTTAAGCAGCTTCCTGGCTCAAACAGGTTTCCATAATTAGTCAAAAACATCTCGTAGTCATTGGTATTATTCAGCTGATCCGTCACAATCGCCTGCTCGCTTCCCGCCAGGGTAACATTAACGCCAACGGATGTCAGCTCGTTATAGATAATCTCCGCTGCTGCCGCCCGTTCCGTCAGGTTACTTGCATAGGCAATCCGAACCGACAAAGGGTTGCTCTCATTATAGCCAGCTTCTGCAAGCAGTTCTTTTGCCTTCTCCGGGTCATAAGGGAGATTTCCCTGAGTCTCGCTGGAATACCACCATCCACCTGGCAAAATACCGCTTCCCAGTTCTCCCAGGCTGCTGTAAGCACCTTTGAAAATTGCTTCCTGGTCAATGGCGTAGAGCAGCGCCTGACGAACCTTAATATCCGGAACGGAAGCCGTGTTAATACCAACAAACTGTACCTTTGGCGCACGTACAGATTCCTGATAAGAAATCCCCTTGGACTCACCGGCAATAACACGGTTGATGTCCTCCGCCGTCGGGGAATCGATCATATCTACAGTCCCATTTTCCAGTTCTGTCATCCGCACTGACGCTTCCGTGATAAAACGCATAGTCAAGTGTTTGATCGCCGGAGCTCCGCCCCAATAATTTTCATTAGCTTTGAATGTTATCGCATCACCAGCCGTATACCGTTCTACAATAAAGGGACCTGTACCAATGATATCAACCGCATGGTTTTCTTCATAGGTATTCTTGTTAACTACGAACACATTGGAAAGTACGTAATGCGCAGTTCCAACCACACCGGTAAGCGGAAAATAAACCGTATTGTCATCTACCGCTTTTACGCTTGCCAGATCAAACGCACCCAGAGCTCCTACATAGGTAGGATTTCCCATTGCCTGCTCACAGGAATAAACCACATCTTCTGCAGTCAGCGGATCTCCGTTGCTGAACGTCACATTCTGACGCAAATGTACGGTCAGGCCTTTGCCATCCTCATCATATTCCCAGCTCTCCGCAAGCTGCGGGCTGATATCTCCATTGGCGTCATACATCACCAGGGATTCCACCACCTGAGTGGAAAGCCTCAGATTCAGCGCCATATTGGCGTAAGGATCTACGGTACCCGGATCGCTGCTCATTGCATAAACCAACGTATCCTTTGTGCTTCCGGCTGCGTTCTCCTGTCCTGCGTTGTTCTGCTCCGAAGCAGGCGACGTCTGACCCCCGGAACCACCACAGCCTGCCAAAAGCATTGCTGCCGCCAATGAGATACCCAGCATCTTACAAACTGTTTTCTTCATCCTTTCCTCCTTCTTGCGCATTGCGCACATTTGACTTTCTTTTTGTTATTATTTATTGCAAAAGGCAGCGATTTTCCCGCCCTTTCCTTTTCCTGACCGCACAGAGTTCTGAAAACAGCGGCCGTGTTAAACCATATGGCAGGCGACCATGTGTCCATCTGCAACCTCTCGCAGAGCTGGAATTTCCTGATGACATTGTTCACATGCCCGCGGACAACGGGGTGCAAAACGGCATCCCGGCTTCGGATCAATGGGTGATGTAATCTCTCCTTTTAACAAAATTCTCTGTTTCTGTGCTCCCAGCTTTGGAATAGGAACTGCAGAAAGCAATGCCTGGGTATAGGGATGTACAGGATGAGCAAACAGCTCTCCTGTCTCCGCATACTCCACGGTCTGCCCCAAATACATAACCATAATATGAGTGGAGACATATTTCACCACAGATAAGTCGTGAGAAATGAACATATATGTCAATCGCAATTTTTCCTGCAGCTCCATAATCAGATTAATCACCTGAGCCTGAATTGAAACATCCAGGGCACTTACCGGTTCATCGCAGACAATAAAACGCGGATTCGTAGCAAGCGCTCTCGCAATGACTGCTCTCTGGCGGCGTCCGCCATCCAATTCATGAGGGTAGTAATCGGTAAAACGCTTTGCCAAACCGATCAATTCCATCAACTCTGCGACCTTTTCCTCCCGTTCGCTTCGACTCTTCATCCCATTGTTTCGCAAGGGCTCGTCAATAACTGCGGAGATGGTCATCCGCGGATCTACCGAAGCGTAAGGATCCTGAAAAATAATCTGCATTTTCTTTCTCAGTTCTCGCAATTCACTGCGGCTCACATGGGTAATATCCTTCCCTTCGAACCAAATCTGCCCGCTGGTGCTTTCTAACAGATGTAACACCACCCGACCTAAGGTAGATTTCCCACAGCCAGACTCTCCCACCACACCCAGGGTCTCACCGGCAGCCAACGAAAAATTAATATCATCGACTGCATGCAACGTACCACCCGGCGTATCAAAATATTTTTTCAGTTGTTTTACTTTCAATAAATTTTCCATGACGCCCTCCTGTTACTTTGCTTTCAGCGGACGGAAGCATCTGACCAGATGCTCCGGCTCCATTTCTGCCAGAGGTGGCAGCGTCTTCCGACAGCGTTCTTCGCAAACCGGGCAGCGGTCGGCAAATTTACACCCTTCCGGCAGATCCGCCGGATCTGGCATCATTCCTGGAATAGGGATCAGTTTCGCCTTGCTGTCCTCCAGGCTCGGAAGAGACTGGAACAGGCCCTGTGTGTACGGATGGGATGTAAATTCAAAGATTTGCTCCAGCGTTCCAGCCTCTACGATCTCTCCGGCGTAAATGACCGCTACTCTCTCGCACATCTCTGCAACCACTCCAAAATCATGAGTAATCAGTAAAATAGACGTTCCTAATTTTTTCTTTAGCTGGTTAATCATATCGAGAACCTGAGCCTGAATGGTCACATCCAACGCCGTGGTCGGTTCGTCAGCAATCAATAATTCCGGGTTGCAGACCAGCGCCATCGCAATTACAATTCTCTGTTTCATCCCTCCGGAAAACTGATGGGGATATTCGCTGTAACGGACGGCGGGAATTCCCACCATCTCCATAATGTCACAGGCTTTTTGCATCGCCTCTTTCCGACTGACCGACTGATGGAGCATGATGCCTTCCGCAATCTGATCTCCTACACGATCAATAGGATTTAGCGCTGTCATCGGGTCCTGGAAGATCATTGATATTTTATTGCCACGAATCTTCTTTTTTTCCTTCTCGGAAAGCTTCAGGATATCCTGCCCCTCAAAAATGATCTCCCCGCTCTTTACCTGTGCGGGCGGTACCGGCAAAAGCCCCATGATACTAAGAGCCACCGTGGTCTTTCCGGCGCCGGTTTCCCCTACCAGCCCCAAGGTTTCCCCTTTCTTCATCGCCAGTGAAATATGGTTAACTGCTTCGCTTGTTCCGGAATGAAGTACATAATGTACGGTTAAATCTTTTACCTCAATTAACGTTTCTTTTTCACTCATCCGTCTCCTCCTAATCTTTCAGTCGCGGATCCAGTGCGTCCCGAATCCCGTCTCCAAGAACGTTCAGAGAAAATAGCGTCAGCAATAGTGCGATACCAGGCGCCAGAATTACATAAGGATAATCCTTCAAGTAACTGCGACCTGCTGAGAGCATCGCGCCCCATTCTGGAAACGGAGCCTGCACGCCCAGACCCAAATAGCTGAGGGATGCTACCGTCGTGATAGAACCTGCCACGGTCAACGTAATCTGTACGATAATAACTGGCAGAATATTAGGCAGCACATGACGGAAAATAATCTGCGCCGTGGAGGCATTAGTAGCAATCGCTGCCTCCATATATTCCTGGCTGCGAATAGTCAAAACCTGCCCTCTGGCCAACCTTGCCTTCATCGGAATTGCCGTTACAATCACCGCCAGCGCTGCGTTCATAATTCCATTTCCCAAGCTCGCATAAATAGCAATGGCTAACAATATCGGCGGCATCGACATCAGCACATCGAACAAACGCATCAGCACATTGTCAAACCATCCACCATAATAACCGGAAACCGCACCTAATAGGATGCCTACTGCAGAGGCGATCAAGGTAGCGATAATACCGATAGAAAGAGAAATACGTCCGCCATAAAGGACACGGCTGAAAATATCGCGTCCCAGCTTATCTGTTCCAAAGAGAAATTCCCTGCAAGGACTGGTAAAAGCACGGGAAATATCCTGATCATCGTACCCATAGGGAGCAATCACCGGTGCCAGCAGTACCATCACTACAAGCACCAGAAATATCGCCAACGCCAACACCGTAATCTTCTTGCGGAAAAGAAGTCGGAAAAATTCCCTGATCCGCAAAAGTGTTTTATTCCGTTTCTGATTCATGCCGACGCTCCTTTCTTTTTCTTCGATTGATGCACCAGCTGAGAACGAATTCTAGGGTCCACCGTAGAGTAAGCCAAATCCACCAACAGGTTTACCACGCTGAAGGAAAGCGCAATGAAAAGGACGCCTCCCCGCACCATAGGATAATCTCTGGTGCCGATAGAATCGATCATTAATTTGCCTACGCCAGGAATTGAAAAAATCTGTTCCACAATCATAGCACCGCCCAAAAGTACTCCCGCCTGCTGCCCGATCACTGTGATGATTGGTACCAATGCATTCCGTAGCTCATGGTGAAAAACAATCTTTTTATCCCCCTGCCCTTTCGCCTTTGCCGTGCGGATATAATCCTGCCGCATCACTTCCAGCATAGCTGAACGAGTCATCCGCATCTGACTGGCACAGGAGCCAAAAGCCATGGTAATAATCGGAAGAATAAAATATTGAGGACCATAAGAACCGGATGCCGGAAGCCATCCCAGCTTACCAGAAAAAATAAAGATCAGAATCAAACCTGTAAAAAAGGACGGGGACGATACGCCAATCATGCCGATCACCGTACAGATATTGTCAATCCACGAATACTGCTTCACCGCCGATAAAAGTCCAGTAGTTACTCCCAATAAAGCTGTAGCAATAACCGCTAAAATCGCTACCAAAATGGTCATTGGGTATCGTTCCAGGATCGTCTCTAACACCGGACGTCCCGTTTGATAAGAATTTCCCAGATCTCCTTTTAATAACAGGTCTTTCATAAAACGACCATATTGGACAATCAGAGGATCGTTTAAACCCATTTCCTCCCGCAATTCATTGAGACTTTCTTCGGACGCATAATCTCCTAAAATGGACTGGGCCGCGTCGCCGGGTGCCAGTTCCAAAAGAAGAAAAATCAAAAGAGAGACTCCAATCAGAACCGGAATCATAGTCAACACTCTCTTCCCTATGTATCTTGCCATAATCTCCTCCTTTCATTTATAGACCGCCTTTCCTTTAAGGCTTTGCTAAAAATGACTGCCGGAATCCCAGCCGGCAGTAAAAGCCTCCATTTCTCGGATAAAGGAATCAATAATTGCTGTATGATTTTCTTTTTTTTGAACCGCCACCATCTGCCATTTAGGCAGGAATTGATCTGCACGAACGTAGGTCAGATGGTATTGGTCGATATAATAGTTTTTCTGTTTATCAGAGATAAAAGCAATACCCACCTCCTTCTCCGCCAGAACCAGGCTCGCCTCCAGATTGTTGGTAACTGCCGAAATCATATAGGGAATCCTGTTATTTTTTAATGCCAGTTCAATTTTTCGGCGAACCGGTCGTTCGGGATCGGTAAAGATTAATCGATGATTTTCCAGATGCTTCAGGGAAATAGAATCTAGCTGCGCGCCTATCAAAACGGCGTATTTTTTCCAGTAGTCACTTGCAACTGCGATCATAATCTGTTCGTCAAAGAGCGGTCGGTAATCAAAACAATCCATATCCAAAAACGGCAGCTGCAGGATACCGATATCAATCTCATCCTTTCTCAGACCTTCTTCAATCTCCGCGGTAGACTTTTCCTGGATATTGACCATCACATCCGGATAGCTTTTAAAAAATTCCGCTGTTACCGGTGCTACCAGCCGCGCACACCACATGTCAGGCGAGGCAATTCGTATTGTCTTCGGTGTCTCCGAAAAAGAGGCCATTTCTGACATCATTTTATCATTCATCGCCAACAACTCTTCCGCCATCTGCACAAAATGGGTTCCGGATTTCGTCAGCTTCAGCCCGGATTTCGTACGGATAAATAAAGATTTCCCCAGCTCTGTCTCCACTCGTTTCAGGACATTACTCAAGGTAGGTTGAGGAATATAAAGTTCCTTTGCTGCCTGAGTGATGCTAGAATATTTTTTTATACTCACGATATATTTGATATCCCTTAGCTCCACTGTCGATCCTCACTTTCCGTAGCATTTTGCAGCGTTTTTTTCTTACTCTATCTGTTTCCTATCCCCGCCCTCGCTGCAGTTTTTGATCGAAAATGAACAGAAGGGCCAGAATTACAACATAAGCCACAGCTGCCAGGTACATGTTCCGGTAACCGAAAGCACCAGCCAATACACCGGCAGCAGAAGCGCCGATTCCATTTCCAATATCCACACCTACGGATACGGTACTGCTGGTAACTCCCCGCCGCTCATCTGTCTCCCGCATAAAGGCCAGCGCCTGCAGAGACGGCTGCAGAGAACCATAGCCGAAGCCAAACAATACCGCCGCCGCCCATAATCCCGGCAAGGAAGTCATCCTTGCTAAGAATGTCAAAGCCAACGTCAGGGAAATACAGGCCGGCCACAGTACACGTTTGATTCCATAACGGTCCATCAAATTTCCTGCCAAGGGTCTAGTTACTATCATCGTAACAGCCGTCACTGTAAAATAAGTTGCATAACCGGTCAATCCCAGTTCACTGCAATACACGCTGAGAAATGAAGATACCGAACTGTTGGCCATCCCCAGAACCATCAGCATCACCGCAATCAGTAGAGCCCTGCGTGAAAATATCTGATCAAACGAACGAGGAAATTTCACCGTCCGTACTTTCCTTTCCACTGTTCCCTGCACAGGAAGCGCCAGGATACAAGCCGCTACCGTAATCACCGCCGCTGTCAGAAACATGGCCGGAAACCCCTTGGCACCGGCAACCGCCAACCCAAGATTGGGAGCGAGAGCCGTTGCCACCGAAGAAGCAATCCCATACATGCCAAGCGCTGAGCCAACTCTTCCTTCCGGTGCGGTCTCGCTGGCCATAGCCAGACCTGTCGTGGTGGCGAAGCCAAAACCAAAACCATGCAGAAAACGCAGCGCGCCCAGGACCCCCATATTCACCGCCGTCCCATACAGCGCCATCACTGCCACCAAAAGACCTAAAGAGGCAAGATAAATATGTTTCTTATTTCTCGCATCAATGATAGAGCCGCAAAAGGGACGAATACAGAGGGAAGCGATACTGAAGATACCAACAATCGTTCCTGCCATCGCCTCTGTGGTTCCAATCTCAATGCAATATTTTGCCATGGTGGTAGAGATCATGTGAAAGCTGGTAGAAACACAGATGTTTGCCAGCAGAAGCAACGTAAAATTGCGATTCCAAATGGTTGTGTTTGATTTTTGTCGCCTCATTCTGCTCCTTTCCGGGCTTTGAAGTCGCCCTGGAAAAACGCCTTCTCAAACTGGGAGACCGGGGAACCGCTGTAAGGAAACATCTCATTTCTTCCGCCAAACTCCATCGCACAGGGCGATTCTTCCGTGTAACTTGTCCACTCCGCCAGCCCTTCGCCATTGGGATTTCCAGTCTTCATAAAATTGCTCCAATAGTCACAGATGCGATTGGAAAGCTCATAGTCCCTCGCGGTAAACGGCCGCCAATTTCGCAGCAACGTCTGAAAAACGTATCCGTGTTCGCAGCCGTGAAAGGCACCGCTGTCATCCCCCGGAAGCGGATGAGAAAAGAGATAATGGTAGGAAGGAGTTCTTCCCAAACGATCCTGCATCGTACACCAGGCAGCCGCTCCGGCATACATATGGTCTGCAAACTCATTGATCCAATATTCTTGAATTCGTTCCGGCGAATCTGCCCCTACTACCTCCAGAAAACGGTCGGTAGCATCGCCAAACAATTCCTGCATATTGCTTCGGAAGGAATGATAATCAAAGCTTTTCTTTCCTGTCTTCCAGTTTTCGTTCTTGGTGCTTCCTACAATATAGGGAATATCATGGTGTTTCCCTGCCCGCACGATACTGTTGCAGTCTTCCTTCAAGGCATATCCATCCACATTCGGGGCAAAGTACATCTGTACATTGTAAACCGCGTCCGATTTGGCAAACTGGTCACACAGCCATTGAGCTGACATTTTCCTCGCCTCTTCAATAGAAGACAACCCCATATAATTCAGATACTCCTCGCCGCGCTGCTCTGCAGTTTCCAGAGTCCGGGTCATTCTGGCGACGGAAATTCCCAGTCCTCCTGCACTCTGCATAATCGCGCGCTGGATGTTTCCCCTCGTCAGATCAGAACAAACCAGAGTCTGTACGCTCATAGCCCCCGAAGACTGACCGAAAATCGTAATATGCTGCGGGTCTCCGCCAAACGCGGCAATGTTTTTCTTCACCCATCGAAGCGCACAAACCTGATCTAACATTCCGTAATTACCAGAGCTATGATGCTCGGACTCCGCGGTAAGCTTCGGGTGCGCCAGAAAACCAAACCCGTTCAGTCGATAATTAAAGGAGACAAACACAATGCCCCGCTTCGCATAGGCATAGCCATCAAAGGCAGGCGCTGAGCCAGAACCGGTGCGAAAACCGCCTCCATGAATCCAGACTGCTACTGGCAGCTTTTCCTCCGGATCTTTTGCTGGTGTCCATACATTCAGGTACAGGCAATCCTCACTCATCGGCATACGGTTGGCATTCCATTCCCGATGATAAAAGCTGCCCTCCTGCTGCCGAAACTGCATCGCCATCGGCCCGAATTTCAATGCCTGGTATTCTCCTTCCCAAGGTTCCACCGGCTGCGGTTCCCGCCAGCGCAACTCTCCAACCGGAGGCTTTGCGTAAGGAATGCCTCGGAAGACACCCACCTGGCTGTCTTCATCGTTACAGCCGACAATGACGCCACACGGTATTGTCACTTTTGTCAATGCGACTTCTCTCATTCCTCTTCCTCCATTCCCAGCTGATGGTAGATAAATTCTTTTTGAAATTTAGAAATCGGAGTCTCCGGTACAGGAATCATCCCTACCTCATCTCCCAATTCCATTGTCATACGGTTATGCTCCGTAAAAGGCTTCCATTCCGGCAGCCCTGCTCCATTCGGATCGCCGCAGCGGATAAAATTAACCCAATAGGAAGACATGATTTGAGATAATTCAAAATCCACTCCTGTATATGGCCGCCAAATACGAGGAAACGTCTGAAAAACATAAGCATGTTCCGCTGAATGAAAAGCTCCGGTATCGTCCCCCGGAGGACGGCGGGTAAAATAATATTGATAGCACGGACGACGTTCCTGCTCTACCTGACGTTCTGCAAAGCCTACACAACGTGCCAGCGCTCCATTGGCCATATTATATTTTTGCACATACCGTACCTTTTCTTCGCTCTTTGCGTCCGCTGTCCGTAAATACGCATTTGCATATGCTCTGTATACATTTTTTGCTTCCATTTCAAAGGTTGCCACACTGCAATCCGGCGCTGGCCCATAGGAATTTCCTTCCTCTGCAGTAGACCCCCACATATAATCCAAATCATGATGTTTTCCAGCCAGAATCACATCGATTGGCTCAGCATCCAACAAATAATGGTCTACATTGGGACCATATAATTTCCAGCGTTCCCGCTTAGGGTTTACCTGATCGTAGGTTTCCAGCAGTTTTTCTGCCGAGAGTTTTCTCGCTTCTTCAATCCCTGTCAACCCTGCCGCCCGCAGGAAATCGATTCCTCTTTGCTCCATTTCGGCCAGCGGCGGTCGCTCTCTAACTTCAATTCCTCCTGCGCTTTGCACAATTGCGCGCTGAAACAGTCCTTTGGTCAGGGGAGAAGTCGTATGAATAATCGTACTGCCCGCTCCCGCCGACTGCCCAAACACAGTAATATTCTCCGGATCCCCACCAAAAGCGGCAATATTCCGCTTCACCCACTGGAGGGCAAAAATCTGGTCAAGCATCCCGTAATTCCCGGAACTGTGGTGTTCGGACTCTGCGGTTAATTCCGGATGGGCCAGAAAACCAAAAATGTTCAACCTGTAACCCACGCTGACGAATACCACACCCTTTCTGGCAAAGTCTTCACCATAATATGCTTTGACACGGCTGGACCCGGCCTGAAAGCCGCCGCCATATACCCAAAAAGCAACCGGCAGTTTTTCATCGCTTTTCTCCGCGGATGTCCATACATTTAAATACAGGCAATCTTCACTCATGGGAAAAATACTGGAAAATTCTTTATAGTAGAAATTATCCGGACTGGCCGGAAGCTGCATCGCCGCCGGAGCAAAGCGATAAGCCTGCTTTACGCCACTCCAGGCTATCGGCTGAGGTTCCTTCCAGCGCAGATCTCCTACCGGAGGAGCCGCGTAAGGAATCCCCTTAAAGGAACTGACCAGACCGTCTCCGCAAAGAATCCCTTCCAGCTTTCCGTTTTCTACTTCTACGTTTAATAAAGCCATAGCTCTCCTTTCTGCCAATGGTTCCATGATATCTCGTCCCATCAGCTTTGATTATGGCTTCATAATAACACTCCGCTTTTTATTTGTACAATACTTGAATTAAATGGCCCTATTCGCACTATGAATAGCTGTAAAATTTTCGATTGCCTAATAATGCAACATACCGAAGCCTCTGTATATGTCTAGAAGCTTACGCCGCCTCCGGCGGTGTGAAACAGCCTTAATATATACATAAGAACTCCGGTATGATTAAGAAAGTGATTAGAATTTTTAAACCACAAATGTTACAAAAATCTTGGTCCCAGCAACTCAAGATAAATCTTCACTACGGGAATAATACAAGCACACCAATAATCGTACTTACAATCGCAATCGCAAAGAACGGAAGTGTGAATTTCAGTGTATTTTTAATCGTATAATGACCAGCGGCAAAAGCCATCGCCACATTAGCAGCTCCACAGGGAAGAATCGGGAAATAGCTGGCCATGGCTGCTCCCATAACCGCTGCTCTCGGGTCAAATCCACCGGCAACAGAGGCCGCTGCCGCTAAAGGCACCAGAACATTATAAGTAGCCGTATTATTCATGAAATTGGTAAGAATTCCGCTGCTGAGTGTAAATACAATCACGATTGCAACACGGGAAGGATTGCTGCCAAGCAGACCGTTAATTGCATTTCCCAGAAGCTCTCCGGCTCCACTTGCCGTTAAGGCATCCGACAGTACAAAGATACCTGCCAGCATGAATATCATATCCGTGCTGATATTCTGAAGAACTTCCTTCATGGTGAGTGTCTTCGTAATCTGCAACACAATAACGCCGATTACAGGAATCAGATACATCGTATCTCCAAGCTTTTTTCCAAAGAAGAATGATCCCATAACGCATACGAATACAATATAGGTCACAATTTCCTGTCGCTTCGGAATTGCCTGATATTCTTTCAGCTCTCCGATCTTGGAAGCATCGATCTCATTCTTTGGAAGTAGCTTGTACGCCAGGATAAAATAAATGGAAAGCAGAATCAGCGTTACGATACTTGCCTTGAATACATCCGTCAGTCCAAAGGTGAATTCCTCACCATAAGCTTCCAAAAACGCGTTTAATCGTGAGGACGCTGTAGCTCCCATTGCTACCGGAATCTTTGATGTCCAGATGCTGGCCAAAAGTGCCGTCGGAAGCAATACTCTTGATGCGCAAAGCTCATTATCTGAACTCAGAATTCCCAGCAGCATAATCATAAGTGCAATCGTAGTAGTTGCTACCATCATCTGTGCAAAAAATGCAATCAGCGCACAGAAAATCAGGAGAATTCCCAGTGCTGATTTTCCGCTCTGCATATGCATAATTCTCATCTGAACGGAATGGAGAAAACTGGTTTTTCCAAACGCATAGCTGATAACGAAGATGCAGGCAATCATAATCAATGTCTTATTGCAGAAACCGCCAAAGGCCTCTGAAATCGGCAGAACTCCTGTGAGAGCAAGTAATGCACAGCAAATCATCGTAGTTAACCCATAGGACCACTTATTCAGGATGAATCCTGCGATCATGATCGCTAAAATAATAAGTACAATATAAGATTGTTCCATATGTTCTCCTTTCTCTTAAGCCTGTCATCTGAACCCTTACTTTCCGGTTTTCTGGTTCAGATTTTTATTCTTCCGGAATCACCGGAAGAATCAGCCTTGAGATGTGCTCTTTTGTATGATGTACATAGTTTGTCGCTGTTCGAATCTCCGCATCCGTCCCCGGACGATTCCCGGTATTATGATTGCGGTCATACATCGGGAAGCAACTGCTGGTTACTTCCAGGCGAATCTGATGTCCTTCTTTGAAGCAGATGCTGGTATTTCCCATATCCACCGTAAGCATTCGAATCTCTCCCGGAGCAAGCAGATGTTCTTCGTAAGTATTGTTATATCTGGCCCGCACAATTCCTTCCGTGATGTTCAGCGCTTTTCCATCCGGACGTACATCCAGAAGTCGGCAGAAGAAATCGGTATCCGGTGCAGACGATGATATCGCAAGTTCCGCTTTTACCGGACCCACAATCTCGATCTCTTTCTCTAAAACAGGCGTGCTGTATACCAGCACATCCTTTCGCTCTTCTACTGCCCGATAGTCCTGAATCGGGCCAGTGCATCCTCCGGGTGACCGCGACGGTACCGGATTCAGCGGATCATAAAGGTAAGAATCCTCCGCTTCATTCTCTAAAGGTTCTGACAGGCTAAGCTTACCGTCTCCATGGCGCGTATTGGCATTTCCTTTGCTGCTTAAATAGAAATCTGTGTAGACGGTGCGTGCCAACGGCCACTCCTGCTCTATCCGCCATTGATTCTTCCCCATTACATACAGGCGAATCGGAGCCTCCTTCTCCACGCCGCTCTTCTCGCCCTTTAACCAGTAATCAAAGAAGCGGATAATATGCGACTGCACACCGATAACATCTCCATCTGCTCCAGGGAAATTCACCTCTCCCTGCTGGCTGCTGAAAATACAGGAATGATTCCAGGGACCAACTACCAGTCGAGTTCCTTTTCGAACGTCTTCATTCGGATTTTCCGTCGTCAGTGTAATGAAATTTTCAATCGGTCCGTTTTTAGAAGACGTATCATAGAGTCCGCAGTACATCAGGGCTGGTGTCGTAACTTTTGTGAGGTCGATCGGTCGCCCTTCCACAGCCGGTACCGATGGATCATCAAAGCCTGCCACTTTGATCCGGTATTCTTCCATGTAGGGGAACCATGGATACAGCTGCATCGCCGGCATATCAATTTCAGGAATGTGCATGAACTGCGCCTGCATGTTCTTCGTCTGTTCTTTTAATTTTTCTTCGGCCTCTTTTCTTTTTTCTTCCTCCGGGATACGCCGCAGGTATCGCTCTGCCTGCTGTAAAAGCCAGTCCGCATGAAGCGCGTTCGGAAGAAATCCGCCGGAATACTTGGGCTTGCAGCCCTGCATAAAAGGAGCGATGCATTTCAGATGCGGCGGTCTCTTTGCTGCCGCCGTTAATTGCGTATACGCATAATAGGAATGTCCGAAAGTTCCAACCATGCCATTACACCAGGGCTGCACAGCCGCCCACTCAATCGTGTCATATCCGTCATCTCCCTGGTCAAAGAAGAAACTGAAATCTCCATCTGAAGTTCCGGTTCCCCGTACATCCTGATACACCACGACATAACCGGCTTTTGCGAATCCCACCGGACTCAACTGCCCCCATCTACGATCCAGAGTTTCCTTCTCATACGGAGAACGAAATACCAGCGCCGGATGCTTTTTCTCATCATCAGGACGATAAAGGTCTGCGCGAAGAATCACGCCGTCTCTCATGGGAATTTCTACATCTTTTTCAATCAGCAATTTCATTCTATTTCCTCCTTATCTGTTTTTCTTTATTATATTTACTTTTTTCCGCAAATGGAAATACGAATTCTTGTATTATATATAACATTTTAACTAATAGAAGATCCACTTTTCTATCTGACAATCACTTTTTCAGATCTGTAAAAAATCGCCTTTTCAGCAAGAATGCTGAATGTTATAATGAAGAGGAAAGAGAGCCTTAACTACACTGCAAAAAAGGAAATTTTTATGAATCTACTGCAATTAAAATATTTTCAGGAAGTTGCCAAATACCAGAATATTACCCGAACCGCTGAGATTCTTCATGTCTCTCAGCCATCTTTGAGTACCGCCATCCGACACCTGGAAGAAGAATTGGGAATTGAACTGTTTGATCGAAAAGGCAAAAGTATTGTATTGAATGAGAACGGGCAGAATTTTCTGCGTGATATTAATTCCATGTTCGAACTTCTGAACCGAAATCAGCAGAACCGAAATCGCCTTGCTTCCGGAAAGACTCAAAAAATATACATCGGAGGCGAAAAAAGTGAGCTCAAACTATCTGCCTTTATCGCACGTTTTCTCGACCGGTACCCAGATGTTTTGATTTCCTTTAAGAACGCTGTCAGTATGACCTCTCTGAACCCTGAGATTCTGGATTTCTTTATTCTCGCGGAAGAACCCGGCTCTCACCCCGGTCCAAGGCTGATTCTGGATCACGAAAAGCACTGTATCCTGATGTCTTCTCATCACCCGCTGGCAGAATGCTCTTCCGTTACGCTTGATATGCTGAAAGATGAGACATTTGTTTTCGTCACTCCCAACGCGAATATACTCCCGCCCGGTTACAGAATCTGCGAGAAAGCTGGTTTTTCTCCAAAAGTTGCCTGTGTTACTAACGAGCGTGCCGTCCTTCTGGCAATTTTGCGCGAAAGCCCTTTCGTATCTGTTGTTCCAGAGTGTGATGCCATCACATTTACCCGAATCGGCGAATACCGTGCCTTTACACTGTCCTCCACGCACCAGCGAGATATTGTGCTTACGATTCCATCCAGTAAAACACTTTCTGAGATTTCTAAAGTATTCCTGTCTGAACTTCTTGACACAGAGGAAATTCAGGAACTCAATCCGAATTTCTCAATGGAACAATTTCTGCTTTCCAGAGGATAAATTGGCCTGAATCGTTACCTGAATTTTTAATAAGCCGCCCACTATCGCCATAGTGAGCGGCTGTTTCTAATTATAACCGTTGTGGGAATTCATATAACAGAGTAAAGAAATATCGAATACGAAAGAAGAATTCAATATGCGATCATTTCCTCCAGCTTCTTGATTGCCTTTCCGCTGTCGATCATCTCTGCCGCAAGCTGGACGCCTTCCTCCGGCGTCTGCGCTTTGCCGCCGACATATAGGGTCATACCGGAGTTTAAGAGTACGATGTCTCTCTTCGGGCCCTGCTCGCCGGTGAGGATACGCTTCGCGATCTCCGCGTTCTCCGCACCGGTGCCGCCCTTGATATCCTCGGGCTTAGCGCGGTGGAAGCCGAATTGCTCTGGAGTGATCGTATAGGTGGTTACCTTTCCGTCGCGAATCTCAGACACGGTAGTCTCGGTGCATACAGAGAGCTCATCCATGTAATCCGCAGCGCTGAATACCATTCCACGCTTTACCTTGCCGAGCTGCAGGATAACGTTCGCAATCGTCTCTGTCATATCCGGATTATACACACCAATCATGTTGAGCGGTGCGCCGGAGGGATTTGCCAGCGGGCCAAGGATATTGAATACGGTACGGATTCCCATCTGGGAGCGGGCCGGACCAACATATTTCATGGACGGGTTAAATACCGGCGCAAACATGAAACCAATACCGACGTCCTCGATCTGCTTCTCAACTTCCGCAGGGGTATGATTAAGATTCAGGCCCAGCGCCTCCAGCATATCGCCGGCACCGCTGCGGCTGGAAATCGCACGGTTGCCGTGCTTAGCTACAGGAAGTCCGGCAGCCGCAATAATGAACGCAGATGTGGTCGAAATATTGAAGGAGTTGCTTCCATCGCCGCCGGTTCCTACAATATCTACATAAGAATCTACCTTCGGATGGATTTTCATGGCCTTCTCGCCGAGAACGCTGGCGCAGCCTACGATTTCATCGACTGTCTCACCCTTCATACGAAGAGCTGTAAGGAAGCATGCTGTCTGAACATCCGTGGCATTACCGCCGAGAATGATCTCCGCCGCTTCTTTTGTTTCTTCTAAAGTAAGATTCCTCCCTGTTACCAGCTTGTTTAAGATTTCTTTCATTTCCATTTTCGTTTCCTTCCGCGCCTTTCTATGCGTTCAGTTCTTTCCTGCTCTTACTATTCCTTATTCTTACTATGCGTTCAGCTCTGTCTTAAAGGTACGAATATATTCCTTCGCTTTCTCCGTGTCGTATCCACTTTCTTCCATCAACTGGATGAAGTGACTTCCGACGATTGCTCCGTCGATGACATCCTTCACCGGAAGCACATCGGCGGCGGTACGGATACCAAATCCCATCATTACAGGGATCGGGGATACTGCCTTTACCTGCTTCAGGTACTCAGCCACATGCGCATGGAACTGTCCGCCGTTGCCAGTAACGCCCATGGAAGATACGCAGTACACGAACCCCTTTGCATCACCGACCAGCTTCGGAATACGGTCGCCAGATACCGGTGATACCAGCGGAATGATTACCGTCTCCTCGCGTCCAGCCAGAGCCTCCTTCAGTTCGCCCTGCTCTTCCATCGGCAGATCGGGAATAATCAGACCATCGATTCCGATTTTCACGCAGGCATCTGCGAAGTTCTGTACGCCATAGCTCATGACCGTGTTGTAATACATCATGAAGATCAGCGGCTGCTTGCAGCCCTCGGCGCGAAGCTCCTTCACCATCGCCAACACCTTGCGGAGCGTGGTGCCCTTCAGGATGGAGCGATAGGAAGCGTCCTGAATCACAGGGCCGTCCGCCACGGGATCAGAGAAAGGGATTCCCAGCTCCACGACGTCTACGCCGGCTTCCTCCTGTGCGCGAATCAGCTTCTTCGTGCCTTCCATATCCGGAAGTCCGGCTGTGATATAAGTGATCAGCGCCTTCTCGCCGCGCTGCTGTAACTCCTGCATTCTTTTCTCAATTCGGTTCATCTTCTTCATTCCTCCCTAGTTCATATATCCTTTGCCGGAGAAATAACTCTCTACGGTATGTACATCCTTGTCGCCTCTGCCGGACAGGCATACGATCATCGCCTGATCCTTCGTCATGTTCTTCGCCTGCTTGAAGGCATAAGCCAGTGCATGTGCGCTCTCGATAGCGGGAATGATTCCCTCCAGCTTGCACAGCTCCGCGAGGGCGTCCATGGCTTCCGCATCCGTAACCGATACGTATTGTGCGCGGCCGCTGTCTCTGAGATATGCATGCTCCGGTCCGACGCCGGGATAATCCAGTCCGGCGGAAATGGAGTGTGCCAGCTGAATGTTTCCGTCGTCATCCTGCAGCAGGTAGGAACGCATGCCATGCAGTACGCCAGGCTTTCCTTCCGCCATGGCGCTGGCGTGCTTACCGGTCTCGATACCAAGTCCGGCTGCCTCCACGCCGATCAGTTTCACTTCCGGATCGTTGATGAAGTCCGCGAACATACCGATGGAGTTGGAACCGCCGCCGACGCAGGCCATAACGACATCCGGAAGCTTTCCTTCCTTCTCCAGGAACTGGCGGCGAGCCTCACGGCTGATAACGCTCTGGAATTCCTTTACCATCTTCGGGTAGGGATGAGGGCCTACGGCAGAACCGATGATATAGAAGGTATCCTCAGCGCGCTTCGCCCAGGTGCGGATGGCTTCGTTGGTTGCATCCTTCAGGGTGTTGCTGCCGGAGGTTACGCTGACCACTTCCGCTCCCAGAAGCTTCATGCGGAATACATTCAGCGCCTGGCGCTCGATATCCTCCGCTCCCATGTATACGGTGCATTCCATGTTGAAAAGGGCTGCGCCGGTTGCAGTTGCCACGCCGTGCTGACCGGCTCCGGTCTCCGCAATGACCTTGGTCTTGCCCATGCGCTTTGCCAGAAGAATCTGACCGATAACGTTATTGATCTTGTGCGCGCCCGTATGGTTCAGATCTTCTCTCTTCAGATAAATCTTCGTGCCGTACTTCTCGCTCAGGCGCTCAGCCAGGTACAGAGGAGTCTCTCTTCCGACATACTCCTTCAGATAATAATTATATTCTTCGATAAATTTCGGATCCTGCATCGCTTCGTTGAAGGCTTTCTCGACTTCCGCCAGAGGATTCATCAGGGACTCAGCCACGTACTGGCCGCCAAATTCTCCATAATAGCTGTTCTTCATATTCGTATCATTTCCTTTCTGGATTCCCTGCGCCGCAGGGAACGCTGTTATTTCTCAATATTTTCGTTATTCGTATTTCTATTTATCGCTGTCTGCCGCACTGCTTCGGCGAAGCGGCGGATCTTTTCCTCGTCTTTTCCACTATCACCTTCGACGCCACTGCTGATATCCACAATATCCGGCTGGAAGCAGTGGATTCCTTCCGCGACATTGTCCTCATTCAGGCCGCCTGCCAGGAGGAAAAGGCGCCCCGTCCGGTCAAAGGGAAGCTTTTGATTCAGCTCCCAGTCGAACGGCTTTCCGCTTCCGGGTATCGCCCCGTCCAGGACATATCCGGCGATTGCTTCATGTTCCTCCGCTGATACCGGAGCCTTCGTGATGTTATAGGCCCGGAGAATCGGAATCCGGCAGACATCTATGGTGTCTTTTCTCAACTCGCCGTGTACCTGCAGATAATGAAATCCAAGCTCCTGTAAGATCTCCGCCTGCTCCGGCGTGGGACTTACCGTTACCGCTACCGGATGAATTTCCTCCGGCAGGACCATCAGGATCTCTGCAGCCCGCTTCGCCGTTATGTTCCGCTTACTCTTCGGATAGAAGAGTACCATCCCGGCGTATTCGATCCGGTTTCTCGCAAGCATCCCGGCTTCCTCCGGGCGGGTCAGCCCGCAGACCTTGATTTTCGGCATACTGCTTTGCTTCATGCTTCCCGGTACACCCTCTTCCAGTGGAGCGCCACCTGCTTCGGATTCTCCGATTCCATCAGAGCCCGTCCGATCAGGAAGCCGTTCGCTCCGGTTTCCTTCAGGTAGCGAACATCCTCATCTCCCAGAATTCCGCTCTCTGCAATCAGCAGGCATCCTTCCGGCACCATCGGCGCCAGGCGGCCGGTATTGTGAAGATCAATCGTGAAATCTTTCAGGTTCCGGTTATTCACTCCGAGTATCTTCGCTCCGGAGCCGATCGCCCGCTGCATCTCTTCCTCATCATGAACCTCCACCAGCGCGTCCAACTGCAGGGATTCCGCCAGTTCACGGTATTCTTTTAACTGCTCATCATTCAGGATAGCTGCGATCAGAAGAATCGCGTCAGCTCCGATAATCCTTGCCTCGTAGATCTGATATGGATCAATCGTGAAATCCTTGCGGAGAATCGGAAGCGTTGTCATCTCCCGGATCTCTTTCAGATATTCCGCGCTTCCGTGGAAATGATCCTGCTCCGTGAGACAGGAAATCGCATCCACCGATTCGCTGTATGCCGCAATCCGCTCCGGAAGGGAGATCGGATTCGCAATCACACCGAGGCTGGGGCTTGCTTTCTTGAATTCTCCGATGATGGAGAGTCCATCCTTCGCCATGGCTTCATAAAAGCCGGCCGTCGGTCTGGTGCAGGCAAGCGCCTGCTCTTTCACCTGCTCCAGAGAAGCTTTCGCCTTGTCTTCCTCCAGGCGTTTCTTTTTATCTCTTACAATTTCGTCTAAAATCATTTTTTAGATGACTCCTCTTAAAAAGTTTTCAATCATGCGTTTTCCATGCTGCGTGTAGATGGATTCAGGATGAAACTGCATGCCTACCACCGGGTATTCGCGGTGACGCATCGCCATGATCTCGCCGTCGTCCGTCTCCGCCAGCACCTCCAGGCAGTCCGGAAGTCCTTCCTTCAGAACGGAAAGGGAATGATAGCGTGCCACCTTGATCGGGCTGTCAATATCGGTGAAGATGCTGTTGCCCTTGTGGTAGATCAGCGACTGCTTGCCATGATACAGCTCCTTCGCGTAGCTGACGGTGGCGCCCAGCGCCTGGCCGATCGTCTGATGTCCCAGGCAGATGCCGAGGATCGGGATCTTATCCTGAAACTCTTTTACCACATCGAGACAGATGCCCGCATCCTTCGGTGCCTTCGGTCCGGGAGACAGCACGATCCGCTCCGGAGCCATGCGGTGAATATCCTCCAGCGTCAGCTTATCATTCCGGATCACGCGGATATCGCTGTCGAAGATTCCGATATACTGGTACAGGTTATATACAAAAGAATCGTAATTATCAATCATGAGAATCATAAGTTTTCCTCCTCTACCAGCGTCTTCGCCAGTGCCATTACCTTATTGCAGCATTCCTGATATTCCTTCTCTGGTATGGAATCAGCTACGATACCGGCTCCGGCCTGCAGATATACTTCCTTCGCTTTCTTGATCATCGTGCGAATCGTAATGCAGAAGTCCATGTTTCCGTTAAAATCCAGATATCCGGTCGCTCCGCCGTACAGCCCGCGGCGTACCGTCTCCAGCTCGTCGATGATCTCCATCGCGCGGATCTTCGGCGCCCCGCTTAAGGTTCCGGCAGGCAGGAAGGAGGATACCAGATCCAGCGGATGATACTCACCTTTTTTCTTGCCTTCCACCAGAGATACAATGTGCATCACATGGGAATATAGCTGCACATCCATGAAGCGGCTGACCTTCACGCTGCCAAACTCAGCGATCCGACCCATGTCGTTTCTCGCCAGATCCACCAGCATGACATGCTCGGCACGCTCTTTCTCGTCGCTTAAGAGTTCCTTCTGCAACGCCTCATCCTCCTCCGGCGTCTTGCCGCGCGGACGGGTTCCCGCAATCGGGCAGGTATATACGCGGTTGCCGCTCTGCTTTACAATCATCTCCGGTGAGCTTCCGATGATCTCGAACTCACTGAAATTAAAGTAATACAGGTAAGGCGAGGGGTTCAGCTCGCGAAGCTCCTGATACAGTTCGAAGCCATCCTGCTCTGTGCGGATGGTCCAGCGCTGAGAAAGCACCGTCTGGAAGATATCTCCCTCGCGGATGTAGTGGCGGATTTTCTCGACCTTCTCGCTGTACTCCTCCAACGTATCGGATTTCTTTACGATCACGCCGTCGTGATGGAACGCCGGACGCTCCTCTCTGGATTTGCGGCGAACGATGGTTAGAAGCTCATCCGCTTTGGCTGCTGCTCTCTGCTTTCCATCCCGGTCGTCGGCCTCCAGAATAATTGCCGTCAGTGTCTCAGCTTCGTAATCGGCTACCAGGAACTCTTTCATCAGCATCAGCTGGATATCCGCGATTCCAATCTCATCGGGGTTATTGTCCGGAAGATCCTCCGTATAACGGATGAAATCGTAGCCGAGGCTTCCGACCAGGCCGCCGGTGAAAGGAAGCTCGCCGCCTTCGCTGCGAATTTCGAAAGAGCTATAGTACGCTTTCAGCGCATCCAGTGGATTTCCTTCGCATACTGTCTCGCTGCTATCCTGGCGGCGGATCACCAGCGCGCCGTCCCGGCAGGTAATCATTTCTTCTGGCTCCGCTCCCATAAGGGTAAATCGGTCATAGTTCTTATCATAACTTTCCAGTAAAAATCCGGTTCGGTCTCCGACCAGGTTGCGGTACATCGTGATTGCAGTTTCATTTACAATGCTGACGGTCTTTCGGTATACCCGGTAAATTCGCTTCTCCATAGATTTCAATTCCTTTCAATTTTTGTAACTGTCAGGGCTCTTATTAAAAAACGCCCCTGATCAATCTCCTCAATACCTTGGAGGAAATCCATCAGGGGCGAGTATCTCGCGGTGCCACCCTTCTTCTTCATACAGCCCTGGAACCTGTACACCGATCCGTTCTCCATTGCTTCTGCCGGTTCCAGATACAAAAAAAGGAATCTTCCAAAATCGGAAAATTCCAGCCACCCATTCTGTATGAACTCTTCTGATACGGAGGCATACGCCTCGATATCCGACCCCTGTAACGTGAGGACACGGCTCCGGCTACTGTAAATCTTTCACCTGGCATCTCCCAAACCCATTCCTGTTAACGTACCATGTCGACTCTCAGCGCCGCCGACTCTCTGTAAAGAACCTTTTAACAGTACTCTTCTTGTTCGTCGATTTTCTCTTGTTCTTCGTTCTTATGTCTGATAGTCTAGCACTTTCCTCGGAAAACGTCAAGTAAAATTTCCCTTCCTTTTCCAAATGTATGAGAAGCCAGACAGGGAACAAATCGCAATCACCGTCATTTTTGTAAAATACATTTCCCAATAGTAGTAGATATTGCATCTTTTTTGTGCTAAAATATGAATGTTCTGTGCATTCACTTTACAGAAAGGGGTTACAACAATACTATGAAGTTATTCGAAGAATTAACTCAACTTTTTGGTCCCAGTGGATATGAATCCCAGGTTCGGAAATTTATTAAAGATCGTGTTGCTTCTTATGCGGACGAAGCAATTGAAGACGCCATTGGCAATCTGATCCTGGTGAAGAAAGGCTATGGCGAACATAAGAAGAAGATCATGCTGTCCGGCCACATGGACGAGATCGGTCTTCAGGTTATCAAAGTGGAAGACAACGGCATGATCATGGTGAAGTCTCTCGGCTGCTCCTGGATCTACACCACCTATCAGTCCCGCGTACAATTTAAGAACGACGTCATCGGTGTTGTTGCCAGCCGTGTCCGCCCGGAGAACCTGGAAGGAAAATTCACGAATCTCTATGTGGATATCGGTCTCTCCAGTAAAGAAGAAGTTCTGAAATATGTGGATATCGGCGATACCGCAATCTATATGGGAAGCTATGCGGAGCTCCCCGGCAATCATATCGTAGCCAAGGCGATTGACGATCGTGTCGGCTGCTATATGATGATGGAAACCCTGATGCAGCAGCAACAGGCTTATAATGATGTATTCTACGTTTTCTCCGTGCAGGAAGAAGTCGGCTGCCGCGGCTCCAAAGTGACCGCAGCCCGTATTCAGCCGGATATCGGCGTTGCTGTCGACGTAACTCCCGGTATGGACCGCCCCGGCGATCTGGAAGGAAATAATACCGTAGGCGCAGGAACGGCCGTAAAGTACTCCGATACTTCCGTCATCTGCGATGAGTACCTGGTGGAGACTATGGTAAATATCTGCAAGAGAGACAACATTCCCTTCCAGAAGGACGTCATCTATGTCGGCGGCACGGATGCCAGCTCGATTAACCTTTCGAATTACGGCGTAAAAGCTTGCGCGGTATCGGTCGTTACCCGATATACCCATGGTCCAAATGCCATTGTCAGTGCGGATGATATTAACGCTTCCATTCGCCTGCTCCGCGGATTTATTGATTTTGAGTTCGAGTTCTAACGATAAGCTTAAAGATAGTTGAATACAGGAAATCCCCTCCGTAAGGAGGGGATTTCCTATGCTTACACATCAATTTCTGATTTTGTTTTCTGGTACCTATTCAAAATAGCAATACTGGAAATTCAGATAACCGGATGTTCTTACTACGCCTTTCAGGCTGGTATTCAAACAATAGGTATCCACATTTTCATGTACGGCATATCCATATGCCTGATCATAGTACGCTTCCTGTACTGTTGCATACTGCTCCTTTCTTGCAGCCTTATCGGAAGTGGAAATAATCTCATCCATTACCTTGTCAATCGCTTCTGCTTCTGGAATTCCTGCGGTTTTACTCAGGTTTGTCCCACCATTTACTCCTTTTGCACTCATAATATATTTTGCCAGGCCACCATGAGGTTCCTCCGTAAAGCCGGCCTGCCGGATTGCAATATCAAAATCCGAGGAATCCTGTGTCAGCGAATTTGCCGTTGCATTATCCGCGTATTCGATATTCAGTGTAATTCCAACTTCTGCCAGCTGGCTTAACATCATTTCACTGATGCCCTTAAATGCGCTGCTAGACGCACAGATCATCTTCACCGTAAGTCCGTCTCCATACCCGGCCTCGGTCAGCAGTGCCTTCGCCTGATCGGGATCATATGTATAATAATCTGCCATCTTCTCATCATACGCCCACAGACCAGTAGGAATCAGAGATGTACCAGGAAGTCCTACCCCTTCAAATACGGACAGATTGATGGATTCATTATCCAGCGCATAACAGATTGCCTGACGCAGACGAACATCTGACAATACGCCCGTTGCATTAAAGAAGATTGACTGACACGCCATGGAGGGACACTCAACCGCCAGAAGATTCTCATAGCTTCCGGATGCAACATCATTATATTCCACGCCACTGGGATCAAACATAAAATCAACATTTCCATTCTGCATCTCGATCAGAGCAACCGAAGACTCTGAAATAAACTGGAAGGTAATGCTGTCCAGTTTCGGCATATGCTCCGAATCCCAATAATTCGGATTGGCAATCAGACGAATATACTCTCCTTCTCTGTATTCCTCCAGCATATATGCGCCGGTTCCAATAATACCATCAATGCCAATGGATTCGCCTTTTTCTTCCTGGTAGGATAACGGAATGGCACAGATTTTCGTAAAAATCTCATGCGCAAAGGAGCACGGATAATTCAGCCCCATAGAAATCGTATAATCATCCTCTGCCGTTACCTTCGAATAATCAAAAAGATCCTTCTGACCGGATGCCAGACTGCTTGACGCTACATAATTCTGAATCACGCCAACCACATCGGCGGCCACCATTTCTTCACCCGTCGAATATTTCACACCTTTTTTCAGAGTAAATGTGAGTGTCAGTCCATCATCACTGTACTTATATTCATCCAAAAGCACAGGAATTACATCCATATTTTCATCGAATGCAGCGAGTCTCTCGCAGATCATCCATCCAGAAGTCGCATAGATCGAGGGAGATACATTATAGGGAAGCAGAGAACCAGGATCCTTGCTCTGCGCTATTACAAGATCCTTCTTCGCACTATCCGCCGGAATGTTCTCTGCTTCAAATACCTGATTCAGATATACCAGCCCATCGCCATAACCACCGCCCGCTTCCGTCGTAGTTTCTGCCTTTGCTTCGGATGCATTGTCACCAGTCGCTGAAGTCACATTACCATCAGAGCTTCCGCATCCTGCAGTGCTCATTAACATGACTGCAAGTACTCCGGAAAGGATTCGTTTCCATGTTTTCATCGTTCTCATCTTCATACGCTTTCCTCCTGCTATTTTTTATACTTCTTCAACGTTTTCGTATTCCCGTTTCATTTCATCCGCATAACATCCTGTCTATCAGGAATCTACATCTGATTAATCTCCCGCACATTATGGCAGGAAACAAAATGACTTGGCCTAATCTCCTCCATTACCGGACTCTGCTGAAAGCACTTTTCCGTTGCATACAGGCAGCGGGAGGCAAATCGGCAGCCAGGTTTGGGATTAATTGGAGACGTCAGCTCACCTTTCAGCAAAATTCTCTTTTTCTCATGATGCGGATCTGCAACCGGAACTGCGGAAAGCAAAGCTTTTGTATATGGATGATAATGATGAGAAAAAAGTTCTTTTGCACTACTCTTTTCCACCATCTGCCCCAGATACATCACAAGAATATGATGAGAAATATATTTAACTACTGAAAGATCGTGTGTAATAAACATATAAGTCAGATTTCTCTGTTCCTGAAGATCCAGCATCAGATTCAGTACCTGGGCCTGAATTGAAACATCCAGCGCAGATACCGGCTCATCACAGACAATAAATTCCGGATTCATTGCCAGCGCACGGCCAATTCCAATTCTCTGACGGCGTCCGCCATCCAGTTCGTGCGGATAGGTATCCAGATATCTTCTCGCCAATCCAACAGTATCCATTAATTCAAACACCTGCGTCTCCAGCTGCGCATGACTGACGCCTGCATTTCGAAGCGCTTCTTCCAGCACCTGGCCCACCGTCATTCTCGGATTCAGTGAAGAGTACGGGTCCTGAAAAATAATCTGCATCTTCCTTCGATATTCGCTGAGCTCTTTTTTCTTCAGATGCGTGATATCCTTCCCGTTATATAAGATCTGACCATCCGTACTGCTGTGCAGATGTACCAGCATTCGTCCCAGCGTTGATTTCCCGCATCCAGACTCTCCGACTACCCCCAGTGTTTCCCCCTTTGCAATAGAAAAAGATACGTCATCCACTGCATGAAGCGTCCCATGCTTGGTATCGAAATACTTCTTCAGATGTTTTACTTCTATTAACTCAGATAATTCAGGCATGTGATCTCCCCTTTCCTCCAAAAACTCCGCAGCGAACCCAGTGGCCATCTTCCACTTCTTCCAGCGTTTGCTGCTTCCGGCACTGTTCACAGGCATGTTCACATCTGGGAGCAAAGCTGCATCCCTCCGGAAGATTCATCGGGTCCGGCATCAGTCCGGGAATCGGCGTCAGTCTCGGCTTATCTTCCGCCACGCTCGGCAGCGATCCAAAAAGTCCCAGTGTATACGGATGTCCGGGACGATCAAAAATATCCCACACCGATCCCATCTCAACAATCTCACCCGCGTAGACAATCGCTACCTGATCGCACATTTCCGCCACAATTCCAAGATCATGTGTAATCATAATCATCGATGTTCTAAGCTGTTCTTTCAGTTCATTCAATTTATCCAGCACCTGGGCCTGAATGGTAACATCCAGCGCTGTTGTCGGCTCATCCGCAATCAAAAGCTCCGGATTACAGGCCAGCGCAATCGCAATCACAATTCGCTGCTTCATTCCGCCGGAAAACTGATGCGGGTACTCCTCATAGCGCTCTGCCGGAATGCCTACCATTTCCAGGACTTCACATGCCTTTTTCGTTGCGTCCGCTTTGGAAAGTCCATGTTCATGCAGAAGAATTACCTCCCGGATCTGATCTCCTACGGTATCAATCGGATTAAGCGCCGTCATCGGATCCTGAAAGATCATCGATATCTTTTTTCCCCGGATTTTCTGCATTTCATGCTTATTTTTCTCCAGAAGATTTTCTCCCTGAAGAAAAATCTCTCCGCCAATCACACGTCCCGGAGGATTGGGAATCAATCCCATGATTCCCAGCGCAATCGTTGTCTTACCGGCTCCGGTCTCCCCGACCAGCCCGATAGTTTTTCCTTTTTCCAGATCCAGACTGATGTGATTTACAGCATGACAGATTCCTTCATCCGTTTCATAATGAATCGTCAGATCGCGGATTTCCAGCATCTTCCCACTTTCTGTTGTTTTTCCCATTTCAGCGCCTCCTTAATTCTTCAATCTCGGATCCAATGCGTCACGAAGTCCATCTCCAAGAACGTTCATAGAAAATACAGAACAGAGAATTGCCAAACCGGGGAAGGTAATCAGCCACCAGTTTCCTTTGATATACGCACGACCTGCGGTAATCATTGCTCCCCATTCTGCTGAAGGAGGCTGTACACCCAAACCAACAAAGCTAAGGGACGAAGCAACCATAAGCGTTGTCGCGATATACAGCGTTGCCTGTACGATAATCGGAGAGAGTACATTCGGAATAATATGCTTAAAAATAATCTTCGGCGTACTGACATCGATAGATTGTGCCGCTTCGATAAATTCCGACGTCCGCAGCGAAAGGATCGGCCCTCTCACAATTCTTGCAAATCGAGGTACTGTTGCCAGTCCAAGAGCCAGCATAGTCTTCGTTACGCCTGTTCCCAGAACCGTGGATATCGCAATCGCTGTCAGTGTTGCCGGAAGCGCCATAAAGACATCCAGAATTCTCATGATTACATTATCTACTTTTCCTCCAAAAAATCCTGCTGTTGCTCCAAGAATAATTCCAAAGAATCCGGAAATTGCTGTAGCGCCTACTGCAACCGTCAGAGAGACTCTTCCTCCATAGAGCACACGCGTCAGAATATCCCGGCCATAATTATCTGTCCCAAACCAGTGCTCCGCACACGGAGCCAGCAGCCGATTTCTGGCATTCTGCTCATCCAGTCCATAGGGTGCAATTAATGGCGCCAGAATAGAAAGCATTACAACAATCAGGATAACCACCAATCCGACCATTGCCAGGCGGTTCTTTCTAAATCTTCTCCATATTTCTTTTAGTCTTCTCCCCCGTTTCATCTAAGCCGCCTCCTCTCTGGTCTT
>ENA-UOJJ01001826-UOJJ01001826.1-human-gut-metagenome-genome-assembly--contig:-CS66-NODE-1826-length-29537-cov-6.205210_pt1 | contig 29537 bp, 37 predicted proteins | sample MGYA00242343_ERZ723890 | MGnify/ENA metagenome assembly ERZ723890
TCTGCATGGCCGCGTGAACTTCCGGCATGCAGGAAAAACCCGGCGCAAGCAGAAAAGAAGGAATCATGCCCGACTCCTGATAGACGTTGGCGACGGCGTAAACGCCCGTGTTGAGGCCCATGCCGTCCGTAGCGCCGACAACGTCCTCTTCCGTCACCTTGCCGGGGTCCACAAGGTCGTATGTGATTTCCAGTTCGTCCGTGCCCAGCGCGCCCTTGTCCGTTTCGGTGAGGGTCACGGTCTTTTTCTTCTGGTCGTAAGCCGCGACATAATCCTTGCCCGCCGTCTTGCCCGCAACCTTGACGGAGGCGAGCACCGCGTCCTCCATGTCGGTCAACACGACGCGCCCGTTCTCCGCTTTCAGGCTCCTGGTGCCGCCCTGCGCCGCCTTGTGGCGCTCCGGGTCAAGCACGTTAATCAGCACCAGCGGGCCGACGCCGCCCAGCTCAAAATGCGCGTGCATCGCCTCGCAGAGCGTGTACTTGCCCCAGTCCTCCGAATAGCCCAGCGCCTTGCGCGCCTGCGCGATATCCGTAACCAGAATCGGCTTGTTCACATTGTCCGCGCCGCCCGCAATCGTCTGCACCGGCGCTGTGCCGATGTAGACAATCGCGTTCGGGCTTTTGGCGGCGACCTTCGTTCCGGCTGTGGAAATCACGCCGTATGCGCCGTGCAGATAATCTGCCATGTCTCATATCCTCCTTGATTCATTTCAAAAATTCGTCCAGTTCCGAGTTTCGCCCGTCGTCCGCATAACAGCCGAAAACCACATTCATCACCCCGTAGTACAGCGGGCGCTTGTCCACAATAAAGTTCTGGTCGGTGTAAGGGCCGTAGTTGCATTCGGCCTCGTGCAGAAACAGGTCTGTGCCCGGAATCAGCTGCCGCGCCAGCAGCAGTTCCTTGCAGTCGTCCATCCAGCCGAAAATCGTTTTGACGCCCTGCTGCGTCCCTTCGCGCAAAAGCGTCATGTCAAGCCCTTTTTCGCTCTGTTCGCTTTCCGCAAACCCCGGCAGACGGATGCCCGGCTCGTAAACGCAGAAAAGCAGCTGCACCGCAAGCGTCTGTCCCAGTTCCTGCGGCCTGTGTACGCCGCTGTATCGGTCAAACCGCTTTTCCTCCACCTCTTTGAGCTTGCCAACGTTGGGCAGAATCAGAATGCTGGGGGCCAGCGTCAGCGCCTCCGTAATCAGGCCGCTTTCGTCCGGCATCGCCGGGTAATAGGCGATATAGCATCTGGGTTCCTGTTTCGTCATGCTCGTGATGGTATAATCCGCGCCCGGCGTTTTCATTTCGCGCCCGGCGCACAGGTGCTTGTGCAGAAAGCTTTTCAGCGCTTCCAGCCGATCGTAGGTTCTCATGCCCGCACCGCCTTCGGCTCGCGGCTGATGAGCAAAATCGTCATCATCCCCATATCCTCCTGTACCTGCAAAATGGTCATCGGCTTTTTGTCAAAAAGCACCTGTTCGTTGGGCACGGCGCGCCCCGGAAACCCTTTGCGCGGCACATATACCACCGTTTCGGTCGTGTTATTGTCCCAGCTCAGGTCAACGACGTTGTTGTTTTTGCGCTTGAGCGCCACTTCGTCGTCCGTCACGCAGATAAAGGGCTTTCCGTTCCACGTGTGCGTTTCGGCAAAGTGATTCATATTCATGTACACCCGCGTCAGGTCGTCGGCAATCCGGTCCTTCAGCGCCATCTCAGGCTTCTCCCTTAGCCGCTTTGGCGGCGCTCTTGCGGGTGTGTCCGGTCACGGGCACGGCCTTTCCCTGTTCGATCAGGCGCATGCCGTAGCTTTTGTTGACCGTGATCGTCTCTCCGGTTTGGGTCAGCTTCACGTCCATTTAGCTTTTCCTCCTTCCTTTGGCGGGGCGTTTCACGATGGCGGCGCTCACGTCGATGTCCGGCGTGACGTTCGTCTGCCGCTCTTGCGTCTCGTCCTCTTCCGTTTCTTCGGCCTCTTCCGGCGCTTCCTCTGCCGCAGTTTCTTCGCCGTTTTCGACCGTCTCTTCAAGTGCGCCGCGGCGAATCATGCTCAGCGCCGTCTCTCTGTCTTCAAGATTCAGCATTTCGCCGGGGGTGTATCGCGCTTGCCCCACGCGCACATAATGTCTGGCGATGTAACGCATCCGTTTCTTCCCCCTTTGTCCGCTTAAAGCACGTGCCCCACAACCCATGCGTCCACGTTGAACGGAACGGCGGTCGGGCGGCTGGTCAGGCGGTTCTTCACCGCATTGCTCTCAACGCTGCCGTAGCGCAGCGGCACTTCCTTTTTGATGTAGGTCTTGTGCCTGGCGTTCGGGCCGGGTTCTTCCACCTGCGTCACCGGGCCGTGCGGCATCTTGATCAGGCCGCTACCGCCGATGATGAGGGTGCCGCTGGGCATGCAGGGTTTCATCTGGCCGTCATCGTCGAGGAACTTGCCGGAAAAGCTGTACATCTCCACGCCGTCCGCGTTGTAGCCGAGGAAGCGCACGCCCTCGCCCTTGTAGCGCGCGTTGATCTCGCCCAGCTTTGCATTCAGCATGTCAAACTGCTTCATGTATTTGCTGTTTTCCAGCATCGCGTTCGCCACGTCCGGGGCCATGACGATCTTTTCCGGCGCGCCCAGGCCTTCAAAAACCATGTCGGTCATTTCCTGCATGTCCGCTTCGATCTTTGCGCCTGCATTGTCCCATGTGGTGTCCGGGGTGAAATTCTGCGTAAAGCCGTAATCCGCCAGCACCGTGGGCTTGAGGCCGCGCCCCTCGTTCGTGTAGACGAACATCGAAAGCTTGCCCGTCAGCAGCACCTGACGCGCCATGTGTTCGCGGCGGCGCTGAATGGCCTTGCGCATGTCGGCAAGATCCTGCGCCAGCATCTTTTTCTCGCGCTGTTCCGGGGTCATCGCGCCCAGAATCTTCTCGCCAAACGCGCGGCCCGTGATGTCCGGGTCGGTAATGATGCGCTCCGGCGCAACCGTGCAGAAGCCGATTTCGCGGGTCTCGTAGCCCGTGCGGCCCATCAGCACGCCGCCCGTCATCTCATGCACCACCGGGGCCATCTGCAATTTGCCCTTGCGGTAGTCGTAAATCGCTTTCTCGTCTTCCACCGCGCCCATGTCGCTGACAAACATGTCGTACAGAAAGCTGTATTCCGGCTCCATCAGGTCAATGGCGGCCAGCTGTGCGCGGGTCGAATAAATGTCCATGCTCTTTTGTCCTCCTCATGCTCAGGATTTTTCGTTGTTGAAGGTCTGTGTGTCGCTCTCCATCTGGTCAAACACAAGACCCTGCTTGCGCAGAATCAGCTTGTGCGCCGCTGTGAGCGCTGCGCCCGCCTTGAGCGTTGCGCGGCCTGCAATCAGGCGCGCCGCACGATAGGCGCGCGCCTCGGCGGCCAGCTTCGCATCTGCGTCGGTGTTCACCGTCTCGTCGAGCACGCAGAGCGTCGCCGTTTCCGTCACGTCCGCGCTCTCCGCCGGGGCATACATGCCCGTTTCCTTGCGCGTCATGACCGTGCCGCGCGCAACCGTGCCGTTGCCCGGTTCGCAGGGAATGCCGATGGCGTCCGCCCCTTCGGGGTCCGCCAGCAGGTACGTCGGGTTGCTTTTTCCAATGGTTTCATAAAGATTCATGCCGGTTGCTCCTTTCGCTCAGTACATGCCCGTGCCGCCGCCCGCTCTCTTCGCGTAGGCGGCCATTTCTTTGGCGTAAGCGGCCATTTCGGCCTGTTCTTTTTCGTGCCCGTCGCGCGCTCCGCCCAAAACGCCGGCGCTCTGGCTGACCTCCCCCTTGCGGCTTTGCATGAACTGCGCGCCCTTCTCTCTCTGGGCTTTCACCACCGCCTTGTGAAAATCCATGGCGCTCATGCCGCTTTTCTTGGCTTCCGTCGCCATCTGCTCGTAGCCCGGCGTCGTCAGGTCGTCGATGTCCTGCATCCGCTCCCGCTCCGCCTGCATCGCCGTCTCGCGGATGGAAGCCATCAGCTGCGGGTTCTCGCTTGCCAGCTGCGCTGCCGTCAAATCTTTGATCTCCATGTTGTGTTCCTCCTTGCTCCTATTGAGTTGTTTATCCTCAGTCAAGACGGCGGCGGCAACAGCCGTGGTCTTGGAACTGCCTGTCTTTTCCAGCGCTTGCAGCCTTTCCGGCATGTGCGTGTACATCGCGCGCATAGCCGCCAGCGTGCGGGCGTTCATCGCGATTTCCGGCTCTTGTCCGCCTTCGCTGATGACCTCGTCGCAGAACCCGGCTTCAAGCGCTTCCCTGGCCGTAAACCATGTTTCAGCGTCCATCCACGCCTTGACCGTCGCTTCGTCCGCGCCCGTCCGTTTCGTGTAAAACCCGCGCGCGATTTCCTCGCTTTTGCGCAGATAGGCGGCTGTCGCTTCCATATCGTCCGCATACCCGTAACAGCCGCAGACCGGGTTGTGAACCATGAACTCGCTTCCCTCGGCAATCTGTACGTGCGCGCCCGGAAGCGTCGCAACCACCGTGGCCGCGCTGGCGCAAAGCCCCTCGATTCGGATGGTGACGGTCTCAAAGCCCGCCGTGTTCAGCGTGCTGCGCATCGCCACCGCCTCGCGCAAAATGCCGCCCGGACTGTTAATCCGAAGCAGAAGCTTTCGCGCGCCGCTGCGCACCGCTTCCTTGATGGCGCGGTCAAAGTCAGCCGCGCTCTTGTCCTCCTTGTCCCATTTCCAGTCTTCAGGCATTCCCGAAATGATTTCTCCGTAGAGCATCACCTCCGCCTCATCCCCGTCCGCGTTCATCTTGGGCGCGGTAAAGCGCAGGCTGAATGCGTCGTTGTTCATTTGCTCCTCTCCTCCTTTTGCGTCTCTTTGGGCTTCTTCGTCTTGCCGTCCGTTTTTGTCTCTTTCAGCGCGGAAAGCTCTTTTCTGCGCTGACGCACGTTGGAAAGCCAGTCGTTGCCGTTGTATTCGCTGGCTTCCTGCTCCTGCGTGGTCATGTTGTTGGCAATGCGAACCGTCGCGGCGTTCGCCTCTTTCAGCGGGTCAACATGTCCCATGCTTGCGCCCATCCACATACAGCCACACCACGCCTGCCGCACAGCAGGGTCGTCAAAAAAACCGGGCGCGTCAATGCGTCCGGTTGCAATCGCCTCCGAAAGCCATTGCTCGTAAATCGGCTGGCAGAAGCTCTCCACAAAGGCCGTGCGCCGCACGCGCACCTCCCGCCAGAAATCCAGCAGCGCGCCGCGCGCGGCAGTATAATTGCTTTCATATTTTTTGACCAGTACCTCTTTGGGAATGCCCATACTTGCGCCGATGACGGTCTCCATCGTCTCAACAAAATTGGCAAACGCGCTGTTGTTGCGCAGCGGGTTGATCTCCTGAATCTTCTTGCCCTTGGGCAGGGAATAAATCGCGCCCGGCGCGAGTTCCAGCTGCATGTCGTCGTCGGTGATCTTGTCCTCTTCGTTCACCGCGTCTTCAAGCCCGGTCGTGTCGTCGTCGTCCGTCACCACAAACGCCGTCAGCATCGCGCTGACCACGTTGGCCGCCAGTTCGCTGCTCAGATAGCGGTCCAGCTGCTTAATCTGCTCGATCTGCGCCGCCACAAACGGCACGCCGCGCCGCTGCTCCGGTCTCTCCGCCGTCATGATGTGCAAAACGTTCGGATATCCCGTGTCGCCGCCGAACGCGTCGATCGGCGTCCATTCCACGCTGTCCGTTGCGTTTTCAAGCAGCGGGTGCCGACTGGTGAAGTGATACCGAATCACCGCCCCCTCCGCGTCGATCTCCACGCCGTCCACAATGCGCCCGCCGCCGTCCGCCTCTCGGCTCTCGCTTTCGCCGCTGCTGCTGTCCGGCGTGCTCACCCTGTCGGCCTCGATCAGCCTGATGGTCGTCGTATAGGGCGTTCTGGCGTTTTTCTTCATGCCAAAAAGCACGAATACGTCCCCGCTCACCAGCTCGGAAAGAAAAGCAAGCTGCTGCAATCCGTAGAAATTGTGCTGCCGCTCCGCGTCGCACATCGGGTTCTCCGCCCAGATGCGAAACTCCCGCAGGGTGTTCCGCTCCCATTCGTCCTGCGCTTCTTCAGATAGCCCCAGCGCCTCGCCGTCGATCTTCGGTTTAGGCTGAATGCCCCAGCCCACCACGTTGGTTTTCAGCGTCATCGGGCCGCTTCTGGCCAGCCCGCCCGCGTCAAACAGGTCGCGCGCCCTTGCGCGCAAAACCGCGCCGTGCAGGTCGATGTCGTCCTCTGCGCTGCCGCCGCCCGCGTTGTAGCCCAGCATCGAATTGAGCGTCGTGCTCGCCGCGTGCGCGCCGTATCCGCTCGCCGCCATCCTCGCGCGTCTGTCCGTTCCGCTCTCCGGTTCTCTCTCCCGTTTCAGCCGCTGCGCGTAGGCTTCCTGCGCGCGCTTTGGGCTGAATAAAAAAAGCGCACGTTCGCGCCAGTTGGGTTCTGTTTTCCTGTCCATGTTCCGCCCGCCTTACAGGTCGCGCGGCACAATCCGCACAACCCGCGTCGTGCGCACCGCGCCGCTGAGTTTTTCGATCTCTTTTTGGAATCTGGCGATCTGCGCCGCCACTTCGTCAAGGTCAAACGCCGTAAACTCGCGCGAACCCACGCGGTAAGCCTTCGCCTGTCCCGTCGCTAGCGCCCGTTCGCAGTCCTTCCAGAGCGTGAGATATTCCCTCGCTTCCTCCAGCGTGTACGCGCCCGTATATGCCATGCCGTTTTCCCTCCTAAACCCTGATGCCTCTTGAAATCACGCGTCTGCTCTTTTTCCTTTCGCGCTGCGCCTGCGTCTGCGGCGGGTCGATATCCTCCCCGCGCAGCGATTTTTCGATTTCGTCAAACTTCCACCGGAAATATTTGTAAGCCGCCCTCGCGTAATTGCGCATGTCCAGCGGTTCATTTCGCTCGTAAACTTTTTCCCATGTGAAAACGCTCTGCCCGTTCTTTCTGCGCAATACCTGCCGCTCTGCAAACAGCCCCTTGAAATACGCCCTGTCGTATCCCGCGCGCTCGTCAAGCGGATAGTGCATGTAGCGCGGCCCTGGTTCTTCTATCGCCGCGTTCAGATAAACGGCTTCCTTGCCCATATCCACGCCGATGATAAACGCGTCGCCGCCCGCCTCCGTCTTCCCCCTCATCGGGCGAACATAGCTGTCCGCCAGACCGCCTTTGCCCTTGATCGGCCAGAATCTGCGCACCGCGCGGCGCGCGCTCTGCCTGTATATTTCTTCCGTAAAGTGGCCGCCGGAATCGATAAACGTCGCCATAATGCGCATGCCCATTCCGCTTGCCGTCTTCCATTCTCTTTCAAGCAGCGCATCCACCTCTTCCCATACGCCGGGGCTGTCCGCCCGTCCGAAAATCATGCCGCGCTCGATGCCCCAGCTCTGCTCATTCCGGTCCCAGCCGACTACCTCGTATTCGAGTCGGTTGTCCTGTGTGTCCATGCCCATGGTCAGCACCAGCACGCCCGTGGGCACTTCGGCGTTATAGTGTTCACGCCTGGCGTAAAGCTTTTCAGGCTCTCCGCTCTTTTCCCTGATTTCAAAACTCTCGCCGAGCATCGTATTGTAAAAGACTTTCAGCGCTTCCGGGTCGTCCTTCGCGTGCAGAAATGAAAGCGCAATGTCCCGCCAGTCCGACCACGGCGACATGAACGCGCTCAGCCGAAACGAACGAATGCCGTTTGCAAGCGCCTTTTCGTTCTGCGTCACCCATTTGGCCGCCAGCCGCTTAGCCTCGTGCTCGCCCGTTTCGGCCTTGCATATCGGGCAGCGCCACCGCGCGTTGGTCACAATGTAATCCGTCTGCCCGTCCGGCTTTTTGTATTTTTCCGTATCAAATCGCACATCCTCGAACCGGATATAGGAAAACTGCCTGCAATGCGGGCATTCGGTGCGCCACTCTTCCTGTGTGCCCTTCATGTACGCGTCCTCAATTTTGCTCGCTCCCTTGATTGTCGGCGTAGAGGTCTTGACAATTTTTCGGTTGTGGCGATACGTTTCTGTGCGCCGCTCAGCCAGCTTGATGGGGTCGCCCTCCGTGCCCGCGCTCAGTGGAAAGCGGTCAATTTCGTCAAAGAAGATGTACCTGACCGGCTTGCTCGCCAGGTCGGAAGGGCTGTTTGCACCGACAATCGCCAGACTGCCGCCCGGAAACAGCTTCATCGTGATGGTGTTCGCGCTGTCGCGCCCCTTTGCGCGATAAATCTTCTGTCTGAGCGTCGGACAGGCGGAAATCATCGGCGCTATGCGTCGTTTGGAATAGTCCTCCGCCACGCTGTCCGTCGGCTGCACATAAAGCATCGGGCCGGGGTCGTTGTCAATCGCCTGTCCCATCATGTTCAGCTCGATTTCGCTTTTGCCTACCTGCGAGCTTGACATCACCACGATCTCATGAACGCCCCTCTGCGTAAACGCGTCCATGATTTCCCGCTGATAGGGCGCTCTGTCCGTCCGCCACGGGCCGGGTTCGCTGCTTGATTCCGAAACCAGCACGCGGTTCTCGTCCGCCCACTCCGAAACCGTCTGCCGCTTCGGCGGCCTGAACAGTTCAAGGGTCTCGCGTTCCAGATCATGCAAATCCATCCCGCGTTATCCCCCCGTTTCGTCCTCCCCGCTTTCCGCGCTTTCTTCCGTTTCATCCACCGCGCCTGGAAGCGGCGTGTCCGCAAGGCTGGTGAGCGTCTGCCGGATTTCATCGTCCAGGATTGCGCCGATCATGTCCGCGCTGCCCACCATCACCAGCTGAGGCGCAACCTTGCTGGGCATCTTGAGCAGGTTTTGCGTGACACGCGTAACGATTTCCGCCCAAAGCTTGCGCACCTCCGTTACGTCCACCAGCCGCCCCTCCATCTGGGCGACTTCCAGCTCTGTCTTGCGCGTTTTAATCTTTTCGTGCGTTGCGCGCACCTCGTCGAGCGTGTCTTCGCCGCTTGTCTGCGCGCCTACGCTGTATTTGGCCCAGCGCTGCACAAACAGGGCGAGGTCGTATTTCCCGCCTTCGCTCTTCACAAAGAGCTTTTCCTTTTCCGGCAGTTCCATGTCGATATCGTGCAGCCTGCGATAGCTGTACCCGCTGGCCTCCGCCAGCTGCTTTTTCGTCAGTTCCGGCAGCATCGTTTCACCTGCATTTCTGTACGCGATATGCAAATTCGTGCTCGATACGCTCTTCCAGAAACAGCCGAAAATCCTGCTGCACGTCCTCTTCGGAACGGTTGACCGGCATCTGCGGAATGGCAATGCCCATCACAGACCGAATGGGCAGACGCCTCTGCCCTTCGCGCGTAAAGGCCACGCGGTTGAGACTCGGCGCGGAATAGTTGCGGAAAGGCGGCTGTCCGCCGATATTGTTCATCTGCTCAGGCAGTCTGCTTCGTCCGCTCTTGACAATGCGCGCCGTAATCGTGTACTTGCGGTGCATGGATGCCCAGCCGTGCGCGCCGCCTGTCGCGCGGTATGTGCTGCCAATCGCGCCCCGCTTGCCCACAATCGGAATCAGACAGTTCACGCCGAGGTTGCTTATGCTGACTTTAGCGTTCTGCACGGCCTGCCCCACGCGCGTTGCGCCGATTTCGTATTCCCTGGGCAGGTCTTTCTTCATGATCTGGCGCGTGTGCCCGCCCGTGCGCTTAAATGCGGCGTAGAGCATCGCTTTTCCTTCCTGTTCAGACAGCATGGCGGCCAGCGCGTATGCCTTCTTCTGCACGTCGCTTGTGTCCACTTCGAGTATGCACCGCGCCATGTTTTCCGCCTCCTTTGCCCCATAACTTCCATGCCAAAACGCAAAAAGGCGAAGGGAATCGATTCCCTTCGCCTTCTCTCGCGATGATATCATTTTATCACGACCGGGGCCGTGAATCAAGTGTTTTGGCTCAGATTCTCCGCTTTTTCGTCCACCATGTATCTTTCCCGCCAGATCACGCTGTTCATGTCCTGCGCCTGCTCGACGGCGTTCCGCGCCCGCGCAAAGCCGTACTCGCTCATGTGCAGCTCCCTCCGTACCTGCGCCGCCGGCAGGTTGTCCACGTAAAACATCCGAACGAATACGCGCATCGTCTCGCTGGGAATCTCGCTCAGAATTCGTTCCACCGTGCGAATTTCCCGCGTGTAGCTTCGCACTTTCTCTCCGTAGTCCTCCGTCAGGGCGCTCAGTGCCGCCAGCGTCGCGTCCAGTCCGTTTTCCCCGCCGTGCGCGGTCGGCATCCCCGTCAGCCTGCGCGTCACGTTGTAGGCGCGGTCTTTCTGCCAGGCCATGCGTTCCTCCAGCCTGCAAACTTCCTTCATGATGACGTTGACCCGTTCCAGTTTCGGAATATCCCGGTTGTAAATCACGCGCGGCTTTTCGCCGCCTTGTCGGTTTTCCATCGTGTCCTCCCCGTCTCAAATGCGCAAACGTTCGCGCTTTTGTTATCCGTTTTCCGTCCGCATGATGTCCATTTCTGCCCAGCTCCGTCCGTCCCGGTCGTCGCTCAATATGCTGTCAAAGACCTTGCCCAGCGGACAGGCGCTGCATTTCATGTCTATACACATCTTGCATTGTTCGTGCGCGTAGTCGCAAAGCACATCGACCTGACTCTGCTCCATGATGGTTTCATCCTTTTCCACGGCTGCGGGCTTGGCGTAATAGGCTTTATAGGCCATGCCCGGTATCATCCGCCGCAGACTGATCATCTTTTCCTGCGGAAACGTCTGCACCAGTCCGTTAATGATATCCGTCAGCTTGCGGTCAATCAGCCGCATGTCCCTCCAACCGTTCGGAATCGCACGAATGCGATTTTCCATTTCCTTTTCGCATAGCTCGAATTCGTTGATTGCCGCAAATATACCCATCATGCGGTTGATGTCGTGTCGGTTGCTTCTTATCACGGGAATGGGCTTTCCCTGTCTGGTTTCGGATTGGATTGTGGTGCTTTCCATTTGTTTTCCCTCTCTCGCGTCACGCGCTCTCGTAGATATACCCGCACGCCTTATTCGGGCAGATACAGACAGCCTTGCCGTTCTGCACCCTGATTTTGAGAATCTTTCCGCATTTCGGGCAGATGCCCGGCAGCTTTTCGTCACCCATTGCTTCTCTCTCCCTTCCACTTCGGCGCTTTTCTGATCTCCTCGTCGGTCGGTCTGTGCAGCCAGCACCGAAATGCTTTGCTGTAATCCTCGGCCTTAAATACAGCGCTTTTCCCTTCTCCCAGCAGTTCAAAATAGATATCGCCGTTTTCCGTCAGATTCGGTCTTGCATAATCGTCGTAGTCGTCGCTCCATTCCACAAATACGACCTCCTGCAAGCCCTCTTTGGCCATGGCTATTACGTCGCTGCACAGCATAATCTGATTGGGATGCGTCTCATAATAGTGCCTTAGCCATAGCGTCCGGTGCTCTTTCTTCCATTTCGCATTCTCCAATCGTTCCTTGAGACCGAGCGCGAGCATTACAAGACCGACCGAAAGGGTTGCGCTCAAAAGGAATTGGACTACAAACTCCATCGTAAATGAGATTTTTATAATCGGTTCTCATCATCTTGCTTTTCTTCTTGCAGATCCTTGTAAATATTCTCAACACATTCGTCTGTTATTGAAAAACGAAATACTGTAAAACCACATGTGACGCATGTGCCTGAAATCGCCCACTCTTTATCCTCGTGAAGCCATTTCCCACAATGAATCAGTTTATGACGGCAATGCTTCTGACGAATGGCTTGAATCAGGCTTCCCACGGTGTCCCCTCCATTTCTTCCTTCGTCGGCTTGCGCAGCCAGCAGCGCCAACGTTTCCCGTATTCTTTCTGAAACAGCCACGCGCTGGGTTCACCAGTGCATGAGTACATGACGTCAGCTTCTCCATCTTCTGATTCATTTTCAAAAAAGATCGAAACCGCAAGAACAGCGTGTCTGATTTCTTCGCCTTCACATTTGTATGGATGGATTTTCAGTTCAAGCCAGTGCATTGCCGTGCCGAATGTATCCACTTCGGCGTTTCTGGCTTCCTCCAGCGTCAGTACGCGGTTTTCCTGCTCGACGCGCTCCATAGCCATCAAATGAGCTTCATCTTCGACTTCTTCTATGGTTTCAAGTTCGGAAAGCTCCGAAACAACCGGCGCTCTGCTGTGGCAGTTCGGGCAACAGAAATAACCTCGATAAATGATTTTTTCCTTATTGGTCATGAGGCTTGAATCGAATTGGTAGACCATCTCTCCCCCGCAATACGGGCATTTCGGCGTTTCACTCACGGTTTCTGACCTCACAGTCCATCTCCACCCGCAGTCCCGCGTCATAGGTTGCATGAGCTTCGGCGCGGCCATTCAGATATTGCAAAAACGCTTTCGTCTCTACCGAATCGTGGATATCATCCATCATGTCTTCGTCCCAGTCCTCGTATTGCTCGGCGGATTCCATCATGCTTTCCACCATGTCCCGGATATCGTCCTCCCGGAAATGTGCGACGTTCTTCTCTGCCAGATAAACCACAATTCCGTGCCTGTCTATCTCGCCGTTCTGAATCGCCGCCAGCAGGTCGTCCTTGTCCATCACCTCCGGCGTACAGCCCAGCGTGTACGCGCACTCGCCGCCCGTGTAAACCATCAGTTCCCGTTCGCCGCTTAACTCGCTGAACTTCGGCATTCCCGCTTTCTCTTTCGCTTTTGCAATCGCTTCGGATAGCGCGTCCGCGCATTCTTTCAAATCAAACCTTCCATATTCGTCCATAGCTGTTCTCCTTTAACTTGCTCGGCTTTTCATTATCCGCCCTCGTCCGGGGCATAATTTAAAAAATAGCTGCATTTTTTAAGTTGCCGGCAACTTTCAGCCGTCCGTTTTTTTCTCCGTTTCATCAAAAATCCCAAGTTGCAACTCATCTTTGCTCTCTCCACCTTTACCCACCCACCAGCGCAAGACCGATTCACCGTCCGTCCAATGCCTATTGATGGATTTTCCCGCTTTTCGCCTCGCGTCCAGCATCTCGTCAAAAGTGCGGATGTAAAATTTCTTAAACTGCGGGAAAAACTCAAGCTCTCTTTGCATGCTCGTAGAGCCGCCCAGCGGACAGGCCACGCAGCCAAGCCGCTTGAATCCGCAATCGTACAGCTCGCAGTACGGCACGTTGCAGAGCCGTATGAACTCCCACACGTCCTCGTCCGTCCAGTCAATAATCGGATTGACAAGCGTTTTGTGCGTCCGATAGCACATCTCAACCATTCTGCGGCTCTCGTCGTTATCGGTATTGAGTATCAGCCCGTTTTTGCTCGTTCGATTCGGCTCTGCACCGCTCAAATCCGCTGCGTTGTTTAGCTCTTTGGACGCGGTTGTAAACGTCACAAGCCCTTGGTTGTTCTTGCGGTTTCCGCTCTCTGCCCACCTTACGCCCGTAACCACGACGCGCCCTTTACCGTGCAGCTCTTTGTGGTGTTGGCAACAGTAGCGCATCAATCGCGTTGGCGGCATTTGCTTTTTGACGATCAGCTCTCGCATGGTATACTCAGGCTTTTCGATTTCGGTTTTGGGGTGATTCTGCCGGATAAAGCGTACAAGCTGTGGCGGGTCAATCGTCGTCGCGTTGTAGTGAGCGTCAAACTTAACCCCTGCCATCTCGCATAGCTTGACGACACATGAGCTGTCTTTCCCGCCGCTGTCCGCGACATAGTACCCATCTTTCGGCTCAAACGCCCGCAGCCGGTCTATCGCCGTCTGCACCTTGTCCCGCTTTTGCCCGAAGAGGTCATACTCAACTAACGCCATCCGTTATCCCCTCCATCACGTAAAGCACGCACGGCAGCGCCATGCCGTTGCCCCACATCTTGTATCTCGCGCTGTCGCTTCCGTCCACGCCGTCTTCCCACCAGTCCGGGAAACCCTGCAACCGACAGCATTCAAGCGGCGTCAGCCTGCGGACGATGTAGTGCCATAATCTTTTGAGCAACACCGCCTGCTGGTCGTGCATACAGTTCAGCGCGCCCTCCTTGTCGCTCATGCTCATCTGGTTCAGCTGGCCGTTGCCCACGACAAGCGCCGTATAGTCCGTCACCCGGCTTTCGTGGTCTCCTGTCAGCGTCGGCACAATTTCCCCGTCGCCGTTCCCTCGTGCATCATATGCAACGATGTCCCTTGGCTCGACGGCTAAGTGCGCAAGCAGCGTTGACCCGATTTCGCTTTCCACGTACTCGCCGCGCTTTGGGTTTTGATATACGACCGGGTTTTGATAATTTAAGCTGTACCCGCCATTTTCTTTAGCTTGTAATGTGCCGCTGATTTCCTCTTTCAGCCGCAGGTTTCGGCAGTCCGCCGCGTAAACCACCACGTTTCCGCCCTGATTGCATTCCGGCGTGTCAACCCATGTGTCGAGCGTCCGCGTCACATCGCGCTCGCGGAAGCAGCTGTCCGGCGCCGGGCTTTTCATGCTGTTGCTTGTCGCGCCCGTGATGTCGTAAACCACGCCGACCGTCGCCTGACGCTGCGCGCCGATACAGGGACTTACCTGTCCGCTGATGGGGTCTTGCTGCAAGTGGAACGCTCGACAGTCTCCACCAGCGCTTCCCACAGCAGCGCCGGAATCTTCTTGCCGCGCTTTTCTGCCCGCTTTAAAATCCCCAAGCAGGCCCTCGCGCTTAAAGAGTATTTCTCCGGCGCGTCCGCCTGCAAAATCGCAGACAAGGAAGATTCTTTTGCGTCTTTGGGGCACGCCCCAGTATTGGGCGTCCAGCACGCGCCAGGCAATCGAGTAACCGTCTCCCACGATACATCCGGCGTTTCGCCAAACAAGCTTGTCTGTCTTTCCCCTCCGTGCAGGTTCAGGCACATCAGCTCTGCTTCCGCCTGCGGCCTCGGCAAACGCTCGCAAAACTTCAAGGAAGTCCCGTCCCTGATTGCTTGAAAACGCGCCCGGCACGTTCTCCCAGACGGCGTATCTTGGGTATTTTCCATTCGTGGCCTCCCTCATTTCGCATATGATTCGTATTGCATCAAAAAACAGGCAGCTTCGCTCGCCCTCTGCAAGCCCCTTCTGCGCCCCTGCCTCGCTCAAATCCTGACATGGCGAGCCGAATGTAACGATATCCACCGGCTCGATCTCCGCGCCGTTGATCTGCGTGATATCGCCGAGGTGGCGCATGCCGGGGAAGTTCTTCTGCGTCACCCGGATGGGATACGGCTCTATTTCGCTGGCCCAGATCGGCGTAATGCCGCACAGGCTCGCCGCCAGGGGACATGTGCCGCTCCCATCAAACAGACTGCCCAGCGTCATCTGTTTGCCGCCCTGATGCAAACCACAATCACCAGCGTCAGCAGGCCAATCGCACCAAACATCACTTCGTTTGTGGTCATTGGGCTTTGTCCTCCTTGTCCACGCGCTCCCAGGTAAACCGCCCGTGGCCGCCGTTGCGCCACTGTCCCAAACCGCAGAGCTGTCCGTAATCGAGCGCGTCTTCGATGGCTTCAAACGTCAGCGCCGCGCTGCTCTTGCTTCCGCTGTTCTGAATCAGCCGCACCGTGAACGTCATCTCCCACGGCGCGTTAATCTGCTCGCTGGCCGCTACCGTCGTACGCGGCCCCTGCATCGTGTCCGCGCGAAGACTCCGTTCGCAGTCTTCGTCTGTGTCGTAGACCCGCTTGCCATCCTTGAAAATGTGAATCTTTCTGGGCGCGATGAACAGATACTTGTCCACCTTGCTTTTGGCCTGCTTGATTTTGTTGTCGTATTCGAGCGCGTTGAGCGCGCTCTTGAAAAAGCCGCGAATCTGATAATCCAGATACATGCACGAAGCGTCTTCGTCGTCCTGCAAAAAGACCGTGATGCCCTTCTGTTCTTCGTCCGGCAGATATGCGCTTTCTTCCTCGCTCAGTCCCGTCGGGTCTTTCGCCTTGCTCGCCAAATAGGCGCTCCGCACGGCAGGGTTTGCCGGGCTGCTGCCTAAAATGCTGGTCGTGCCCATGATGTGATACGTTCTTTCCTCAATCGTCACCGTGATTCTCCTTTGCCCTTGCCTGGCAGCTCCATGCGTCGCCATGCCTTTGCTCAGCACGTCGATTCCGTACTTTGCCGCCGCCATTCAGTTCTGTGCATTGCCTTTGCCAATCGCGTCTTTGCTTAACTTCGCTTCTGCTGTTCTGTTCTTTGCGTCGTCATGCTCCCGCAGGTCTTTACATCGCCTTGCAACGCTGAAACCGTGCCTCTGCTTTTCCCAGCTATGCCTTGCATTTCCTTTGCTCGTCCAGGATGCTTGATGCCTTTTCTTCGCTTATCCGTTCGACGCTTTGCTTTTGCCACTCAGATCAATGCCATTGCGGTTCTCGTCCCATCCCTGCTTTGCCATTGCAGATCTGAGCCATGCAATGCTATGCCGTCTCTTTTCCTGGCTATTCAGCGCCTTTTCGGTTCATTTCATTTCGATGCAACGCCGCTTCTTCTCCTCGCTCCGCGCCCGCTTTGCCATGCTGAGCCGATCCATACTCCGCTCCACTTTGCTCCCGCTGTACGTAGCTCATCATAGCTTTGCCGTTTCTATACTGCTCTTCGCTTTGCTGGTCCTTTGCTGATCGAGGCTCTGCTTCTGCCTGTCGTTGCCTCGCATTGCCGCCGCAGATTTTTTCGGCTTATCGTGCGGCGCTTGCTTAAAACGGCAGCTCGTCGTCGTCCACCTCGGTGAACCCGCCGTAGTCGTTATGCGGCTTCTGCGCGTAGTCTGCCCCGCCGCTTCCCTTGCTGACCGCTTCGGTGTAGCCGCTCTGCGGTTCTCCCGTCGGCGCGCCGAAACCGTCTGTGCCGCTGTGATGGCCCTGCGGCGTCAGAAACTCTACCTCGTCGGCGACGATATCCCATGCCGTGCGCTTGGTGCCGTCCTTTGCGTCGTATTGCCGCGTCTGGATGCTTCCCGTCACGGCTACTTTTCGCCCCTTGACCAGATATCTGCCGCACAAATCGCCCAGCTGCCGCCACGCAACGATGTGCAGGTAATCCGTTTCCGTCTCCCCGTTGGCATTTTTAAAGCGCCTGTTGGCCGCAACCGTGAAGTTACAGACCGACACGCCGCTTCCCGTAGTTCTCGTTTCGGGGTCCTTCGTCAAATTGCCGATGACAAAAACCCTGTTCACCCCTGTTTCACCTTCTCTTTTTCTTCTTCCGCCGCCCTGCGTCGGCGTTCTCTCGCCGCTTCAAGGTCTCCGTATGTCGCGCTCCCCGCCGGGAAGCAGTCGTCGCCATGGTACATGGTCTTCAAGACCTGCCACTCGTTTAAATCCTGCACGGTGCGGATGTAGTCGCCGTCCCAGTCGCTTAAAATCCGTCTGGCATAAATCGCCGGATTCTTTGCGCCGTGCTGTGCCGCTTCCCTGACAGCTTCCCGCAAAACTTCCGGCTCGGTCATGCCGGACCGGCAGTATCGCAGCGCCAGAATGTTGGCTTCCGCGATGGTCGCGCTCCGTCCGTAGCTTTCGCGGAATGCGGAATCGATAACGGCGACGGCCTCTTCGCGCGCGCGTTCTTCTGCTTCTTCCTCTTCGTCGTCAGGGGTTACGTTTGGTTTGGGGTTACGTGGGGTTACGTTTAGGTTAATGTATGGGTGGCTGCCCGGTACGTTGCCCGGTATGTTGCCCGGTATGTTACCCGGCATGTTGCCCGGTATGTTGCCCGGTATGTTGCCCGGCATGTTACCCGTTTTTTCCGGGTAATCGGTGCCAACATTTTGTTGATAACCTGTGGATAATTCCATCGAAAAATAGTGAATTCTGTATTTGGGCGCTTCCTTGTTTTTCTTTCCGGGCAGATATTCGATCAGTCCGCGTTGTTTCAGTCGGCTTCGAGCCTCGGTTAAAGCGTCTTCGCCGAATGGCACATGAGACAAAATGCCCTTGTTCGGAATGCTGATGAAATCTCCGGGCCACTCTGAACCGCTCGCGTAGTGAAGATTGATGTAGTCCATCAATCCAAACCATAGCAGCCGTTCGCTGCTTCCCAGAAAATTCACATTCGCGTACCGATGGAAGGCGTTTATCTCGCGAACGTAATTGACAAACATGTCGCTCTTTCACCTCCTTCCCATGTGGTTGCCCTTTAGCCCGCGTCGCTGTCTCCCAGCAGGTCAAACAGCGTAGGCGCGCAGACCTGCGCTTCCGCTGCGCGCATGTAGCCCACGCCGTCGCGGAAATAGTCGAGGTTCAGCTCCACGCCGACGCCGCGCCGCCCCATGTCCACCGCCAGCTTGGGCACGGTAAACAGCCCCGCAAAGGGGTCGAATACCACATCCCCCGGATTGCTGTATCGGTTAATCAGCCGCTCAACGATATCCAGTTGAAGCGGGCAGACGTGCATCTGCGCTCTCCGCTGGCTCTGCGTCGTGTTGAGCGTGCGCATGCGGTTGATGTCGTCCCATACTTCGTCTGACCAGCTTCCCGGCGCAACCACCATGAACGTAGCGGGCAGCCTTCCTTCCGCGTCCAGCTTCCGCGCCAGCTCCACATGATCTTCATAGCTGTATACCGTATCCCGGCTGTACTCCCTGTACAGCTTTTGCAGTCTGTCCGTCGGCGCGCTCATCAACTCGGCTTTGCCAATCAGCCGGTTGCCGCTCGACCGCCAATATCCGTGCGCGTCAATCTGCCATTGCGCGCGCGTATAATCCTCTTTGCGCTTGGTCACAGGCTCGTCCGCATAGGCGCGGCTCGTGTCCGTGGGCAGCTTGCGGAAAAGCAGAATGTATTCCGGACATCCTACGCCCATTTTCGTTCCGTCTTTGCATTGTTCGCTCCATCCCAGGCGGTACGTCTGGTTGTTTTCCCTCACCACGTCGGTGACAACGGTGATCATGCCGAAATACTGAAATCCTGCCTACATGTAGTGCTCGATGCACAGCGCGTGAAACGGCTCCATCGTCGGCATGCCCGTCCCCGTCGCATTGCCAAACAGCACCCTGTCCTTGACGTGGCAGGCAAATACCCGTTCGGGTTTCAGCACGCGCAGCAGATTGGGCGAAAGATAACCCATCTGTTCAAAAAACTTTGCCGTGTCTTCATTGTGGCCAAAGTCGTTGTAAGAGGGCGTGTATTCGTAATGGTTGGAAAACGGAATGCTCGTCACAATCAGATCGACGCTGTTTTCCTCCATTCTCGCCGTTTCCTCTACGCAGTCCGCGTGTACGGCCTTGTAGCGCTCGCCGCAGATTTCAAGTCGCTCAACGCCCATGCTCCGACACATCCTTTCTTCAATCAGCCCGTCGTGCAGGCCGTATTTTTTCACAATGGCGACCATCTGCCGCTGTAATTCGTCGTGCTGCCGCCACTTTTTCGCCGTCGTATGCGTCCGCTTCAGCCTGCGTCCTGACGTATGGCGGCGCTTCGTAGTGCAAAAGCGCTGTTGCGTCGCGGCTGAACTCCTGCTTCACGCCCAGCGGCAGCACGATCAGCGCTTTGGCCTGAGGGTTGCCGTTTGCCCGTTCATGGCAAACCGCCTGGTGGCAAAACTCGATCTCCTGTGCCGTTTTGCCAAGGCCGAAGCTTTCAAACAGCGCGCCGTCCGCCCGATAGCGCCCATTGCACCGCGTCCTTCTGGTGTCCTTTGAGCGCCGGGTTCAGCTCGCTTTGCGCAAGCTCAAATCCGCTTTTCGGCGCGACGACGACCTTGCTTTTGAGAAAATCCGTGTAGCTCATGCTTTCGTTTCTCCCGCGTCCGCCTTGCGCGCTTCCCGCACGCAGTCGCGCACCCGCAGCATCTCGTTCCACATCTGAATCTGGCTCATCGCAACCGTGTATTCGCATTTGGGCAGTTCGGCCAGACTGCCGATGCCGTAACGCGTCAGCACCGCCTTGCGGATGGCGCTTCCCAGCTTGCGCACGGCCTTTGCGTCCTCCACATCGTATTTGGCCAGCAGCTCCCGCGCGCGGTTTTTGATTTCCTCGCCCAGATATTTGCCCTGCTGAGGCGTCACGGGCGTATTCAGCCGGATTTGCTTTTCAAGCGCTTCCATTCGGTCGGCCTGCACCTGCTGCGTCCGCGCCACCTGATTGAGCGCTTCGGTGTTGTGCGCAATCATCTTGGCCATCGTCTCCATGAGCGGGGCTATCATCTGCTCGATCAGAGCGGGCAGCGTCTGCGCCTGCTCCTGAGTCAGCGTATAGCTCTGCTTTGCGCTCTGCATCTGCATAAAGTCCGTCCCTGCCGACGAATTATCGCTCGTTTCCTCCAGCGGTTCAAAACCTTCGTTCAGTTCCAAATCCCCGTTCATCGTACTTTCGCCTCCGTATCCATTGTGTCAAGCGCCAGGCGCGCGTCCCGTGCCCACGCTTCAATCGTCTTCAGCAGCTCGTCGTATTTCCGGTGCGTTTCCATCGGCATGTCCGCAAACGCGTTGCCCATGTGCGGCATCCGGGCGCATGTGCCGATAAACTGCCGCACAGCCGTTGCGAAAACCTCCTGCGTCAGCTCGTCGTCCGGCAGCCGCTGAGCGTCGCCTTTGGCGATCTGACTTTGAAGGTTGAGCAGCTCCTGCTGGGCTTTGTTGCATTCCTCCTGCATCGCGTCCAGCAGCTCGTTGTTTTCGTCGATCTCCTGCTGTAAGCGCCGCGTTTCCTTTTCCGCCGCCTGCCGCGCCGCTTGTGCGTCCGCAAGCGCTCTTTCCGTTTCCTGATGCTGCTGCATCGTCTCTTTGTGTGCCTTTTTTTCTTTTTCCAGCGCCCGCGCCGCGTCCACCGCCCGCTTGAGGTCGTTTTCGTGTTCCTCTTTCGTTTCCGCATAGGCGCGCTTCACGCTCGCTTCCAGCTCGGCCTCGGCGCGCTCTGCCGCTTCCTTGAGCGCCTGTTCTTTGTCCTGCCGCGCTTCCGCCCGTGCTTCGTTTACAGCCTGCTCGCGTTCCTGCCTTGCCTTCTCGCGCTCCTGGCGAACGGCTTCTTCTACCTCCCGGCTGGTCATCGTGCCGACGTCATGCTCGGCAATGAACGTATCTTCCGTTCCTTCTGGAAGCGCAAGCATCTTGTAGAGCTTGCTCTTGTCCACCAAGGCAAAAGCGGGCTTCCCGCCGAATCGGCTGTACACCTGCATGAATGTCTGTGCGCTCCGCACGCTCATTCCGGCGTGTATCGCTACCCAGTCGCCCCATTCGCCGTGTTTGACCTGCTGCTTGGCCTCCGTCAGTACGCGCCCAAGGTTCAACGTGTTCATGATGATGTTTTCGCTGTAAACCCGCGCCTCTTCCGCCAGCATGGAAAGCGGCGTCAATCCCGTTCCCGGCGCTTTCATGATTTCATCCATCGCTTTTTCCTTTCATTCGCTTGTTTTTACGGCTTGTCTGTGGTAAAATAGAAATGGAGATTTTCGTATTCACTAGCGAGATTTTCCACCCCTCAGCCGTGCCTGCCGTTTCGGGCGCGGCTCTTTTTTTGTTTCGGTAAGGCGCGCCCGTTTGCGAGCATCTCCGCAGTCAGTCATAGCACGTATCCGCGCGCCGACTGCTTTCTTCGTCCGCCGCATGCTCGTCCTTCATCATCGTCAGCGTCGGCCTGTCGTCATCGTCGTTGCTCTCGTCTTCCGGCTCGTCGTCCTGCATGAAACAATGCTGAATGGCAATGCGGTTCAACATGTGCGTAAAGCCAACCATATCCATATCCGCACAGTCAAACGTCGTGTCGCCTGCAATCTGTTTAAAAATCGCCATCTCTGCGCCCATCATCGCGGCAACGACTTCGTTAAAATCGTCGCCGCGTTTCAGCTTGATTTGCGGCACTTCAATCCGGTCTTCTTCCTCCATGAAAACGTTGGCCAGCGCCGCATAAAACGCCCTGACGCGTTCCTGAAAAAGCTGTTCTTTCTCCGCCCTGTTCATGTTTCATACCTCCCGTATCTCGATGTGGTTGCATGCTTGCATCTGCCGCTTTTTGAGGCGGTAGACCTTATCTCTCGCCGTCGCCGCGCTCTTCGCGTCGTAGACGGTAAAAGTCCCGTCGGGTTCCAGCGTCACGAAATCCGCGACGTATTTCACCCCACCCGGCAGCGGAAAAGCCACCTGACAGAAAACCGCGAAGTGCTCGCCTGCCTTGGTTTCAAGCGCCAATCTCGCATATACGTCAGCTTCATGCTGGCTGTCAAAGGTGCGCCCGTCCATCTGCGTCTTCCGATTGCCGTATTTGCGCCGTGCGGGCTTGTCTTCCGCAGCCGTTGGCTGCGCGGCTTTTTTCGTATGGCCCGCCGCGTTTCCCGATGGGGCCGCGTGCCGCGCCCTGATGTCGTCTCTTGCGAGGTAAGCCCTGAGCCATTCCTCGGTAAATTCCACCGCCATCAGATCGCAACCCCTGCCGCCTTGCATCCGGTTTTGTATTGCTTCATCCGCAGCGCCATCAGCTTGGCGAAATCCTCAAGCATCGGCTTTTCCGCGTCTTCGCCCACATCTTCCACTTTGACATACAGCGGAATGGCGGGCAGAAAATCGCCCGTCTTCGGGTCGCGCATCGCCGTCACGCCGACCTGAATGTATTTTCCCTTCGCCATCTTTACACCGTCCTTTCTTCCTTCTGTTTTCCGTTCTATTTATCTTCCGGGTTGCCGGCCATCGCTTCTGAAAGCAGCATGACCGGGTCAGCGCCGATCACCTCGCAGATCGCCATGTATTTGTCCAGCATGATGCCGCCTTCCGTCTCGCCGTGCTCGTAGGCATACAGCGTGCGGAAGCTTACGCCGCTTCGCTGTGCGATTTCCCGCACGCTCAGGCCGCATGCCTGCCGTTCCCGGCGAATCAACGCCCCAAGCCGTGTCCATAATCCGCTCGTTTCCATCTGCCCGCCGCCTTTCTTTTTGTGTTGCAGCTCTCTGCAACCTGTGTTAGAATAGAAATGGATTTTCGCCACGCCGCAACGGCGACGCGCAGCTACGCAACGCAAAGCAATGTAATTTCAGCAAAGCAACGCAAAGGTTCAATTTTTCTTGCAGAAAGGAGACCTTTGCATGCGAAAATCCAAGCATGCCGTGCGCAGAACAGCGCGTCCGCTTTCCACGGCGCGGCGGCTCCCCAAAGCCGTCGCACCCAGGCGAACCGCGCGTCCTGCCGTGCGCAAAAGGGAGTAATCCTCCCGGAAAGCCGCTGAGTGACCGCTTAGCGGTTTTTCCTTTTCAATTCTCTTTTTCCGGCTGTTCAGCGTCTTCCGTAAAGGTTGAAAGCGTCATCTTCTCCTGGTGCGGGTCGTATTCCAGTACGATACGCGCCTTTTTCTTGTAGCTCGTCGTCCTGTAAATCACATTCGCGATTTCCCGCATCCCAATGAAAAAACTTCGACGGAACGCTCAGCGCCCACGCCGCACGCACGCCGCTTCCCGTCTCTTCGCCGGTGCTCATCGCATGCAGCGCTTCGTCTCTCCGCGCTTTCGGATTGATTGGAATTTTTCCGTTTCTTATACCGCCCTTTCTGCTTCAATAGGGTAATCCTCTAAAGACAATCCCAGCACATACGACAGCATGATAAATTCGGAAGCTGTCATCTTCCTTTTCCCCTTCAACGTTCTGCTCAAAAGGTCATCGCTCATGTTGACCTTTCGAGCCAAGGCACGAATAGTCATGCCTATCTGGTTGCGCCTGTTGTCGATGATCGAGATATAATCCGGCACATCCATTCGCCTCCTCTACGTTTTTTAGACCTATTTACATGTTACTCTATGTTTTATAGATTGTCAAGCGGTTTCATCAACTTTTTTCTACGTTTTGTAGGTTTAATTCTTGCTTTTATCTGTTTGGTGTGCTATGATTGCCATGAGGTGAGCATTTTGAGCGAGCAAGAAATACGACGGATTCTCGCGGCAAAACTCAAGGAGTACCGCGAACGTTCCGGATTAACTATTCAAGAAGCTGGCGATGCAATCGGTAAAAGCAGCAAAACGATTAGCGCTTGGGAACATGGTCGTGGCCAACCGGATGCAGATATGTTGTTTGTCCTCTGCAAACTCTATAAAATCGAGAGCATCAGTGTTTTCTTCGGTATGGAAGAAAAGAAACTAGCGCTTTCAAAGGAAGAAGAAATGCTTCTCCATTTATTCCGCCTTTTAAATCCATCGGGTCAAGCACTCGCCATCGAAACGCTTAAAACATTTTCTGAAAACCCAGCCATGCAAAAAGACGGCCACAACTCAAAGGCCGTCTGATAGAAATCAATTTTAGAAAGAGGGAATCCAAATGAAACGTCGCGTTTTACTCGCTGCCGTCTGTCTTTGCGCTTCTCTTTCTCCCGTTGGTCTGGCTGAAATCGACGTAAACACCATTGATCTGTCCGGTCTGTCTTCCGCCGAGCTGCTTATCCTGCAAAATAAGCTCAACGCCGCCATGTGGGAAAGCGTGGATTGGAAACAGGTTACCATTCAACCCGGCATTTTGAAAGTTGGAGTGGATATTCCCGCCGGTCATTACACCATTACCGCCGCAGATGCTGACGTCATTAAATTCAGATACGGGGATACGCTTAACTCTGGAAAAACCGCCGTAACCTATTCTTCAAATGCGTATCTTTCCGAAAATCTGGTCAGCCCGTCGGCAAAAAATTACCATTCCAATTCTGTAACCTCAATCGATGTTGATATGCAGGTCGGTTGTTATGTTGATATTAGCCTGGGGTGCGCCGTATTTTCTCCGTATACCGGTGCTGCGTTCGCTTTTTCCGAAGAAGCGCTGACGATGCCGCCAGTCTCCACGCCTACGCCCAAACCCACACGTCGCCCGACCCCGGTTCCGACCGCGACGCCCAAAGCAACCAAAAAGCCTACCCCATCGCCTTCACCAATGCCCAAATTATCATCAAAAGTCAAATACGGCGCATTTGACTACAAGGCTGTTGCCCGAAATCCGGAAAAATTTGTGGACAACACCGTCCGCATCACAGGTAAAGTCTTGCAGGTCATGGGTTCCCGTCAAGACGGTTATGACCTGAGAATCGCCACTGACGGGAACTATGGCGATGTCGTCTATGTCTATGTGCCCGCCGATAATACGCCGGATTTCAACATTCTTGAGGATGATCAACTCACCATTCGTGCCGTGCTCAAGGGCGACTATACCTATAAAACCGTTCTTGGTTCAAGCGTTACCCTGCCGCTTGCTTATGCGGATTCCGTCAGGCTTGACCCATAAAAAAAAACCGCCCCTGCATTCACAGGAGCGGACCATTTGAGAGAGACACCAGCACCACCCGATGTCCCACCACCGCGCTTAGTATAACACAGCGGCGGCGGGGCTGTAAACCCCTTATGAAAGGATTTTTATGAACGCTGTGATTTATGCCCGCTACTCTTCTCATAATCAGACCGAACAATCCATCGAAGGTCAGCTTCGCGATTGTTACGCATACGCAAAGCGCTGTGATCTGACCGTCGTCGGCGAATACATTGACCGTGCCATTTCCGGCACGACTGATGAACGCCCCGATTTCCAGCGTATGATTGCCGATGCCCCTAAGAAACAGTTCCAGCGTATCCTTGTCTGGAAACTCGACCGCTTTGCCCGCAGCCGTTATGATTCCGCGATTTATAAGCACCAGCTCAAGCAATACGGCGTCCGTGTCCTCTCCGTCATGGAGAACGTCGGCGAAGGTGACGAATCCATCCTGCTTGAAGCGCTGCTCGAAGCCTCTGCCGAATATTATTCGCTTGATCTCAAAAAGAAAATCCAGCGTGGCCAGCGTGAAACCATCGCCAAGGGCCGCTTCTGCGGAGGCTCTGTCCCCTATGGTTATCAATCGGTAGACGGCAAGCTCGTTATTGACGAGAAAACAGCGCCCCATATTCGTTACGTGTTCGAGCAATATGCCTCCGGCGTGCCCATGAAGAAAATCATCGACGAGCTGACCCGGCGCGGCGTAAAAACCGCGCGCGGCCTGCCCCTTACCTGTAATACCTTTTCCCGTGCGCTCGTTAATTCCGCCTATATCGGCCAGTATCGCTATAAAGGCGAAGTCGTTCCCGGCTTGTGCGAACGCATGATTGATGATGACACCTTTGAAAAAGTTCAAAAGTTTGTTACGGTTCATAAACATGCGCCCGCCGCAAATCGGAGCGAAAACGTTGAATACCTGCTTCAAGGCAAAGCGTTCTGTGGTCATTGCGGCGCGCCCATGCGCGGCGAATGCGGCAGAGGCAAGAACCAGCGCACGTATTATTATTATAACTGCGCCAATCGCAAACGCTATAATTCCTGCCCGAAATCGCTGGAAAAGAAGGATTTTCTTGAGCGCTTCGCCGTTGAACAGACTGTCCGCTATGTTCTCACGCCTGAACGCATCAAACAAGTGGCGCAAATCATCGTCGCCCAGTATGAAAAAGAGTTCTCCGGCAATAAAATCAGCGAGCTTGAAAAGCGAATCCGTCAGCTCGAAAACGATCTCAATAAGTTAGTCGATTCCCTCATTGAAGCGCCAAAGGTTGCCCATAAGCGCATCTATGAAAAGATGGAAGCGCTCGAAGTGCAAAAAGCCGTGTGCGAAACAGACCTGACCAAATTGCGCATCGCTCACGATATCCGCTTCACCGAGCAAGAAGTCGCCGCATGGCTGAAACAGTTTTGTTCCGGCGACCCATCCGCCCCAGAATTTCAACATAAGATCATCGACACCTTCATCAATTCCATCTACGTCTATGATGACCACATTATTATTTTCTACAATATCAAAGGCGAAAAATCACAAGTCGCCTTGCCTGACATTCCAGAAGAAATTGATTCCGCACTTTCCCCTGAAAGTTCGACTTTGACTGCGGTTGCTCCACCAAACCCAAGAAATCCGAACATCATCCCAGTTGGGGATGGGTTCGGATTTCTTCTTTTTATCTCAAGTATTGTGGCGTGATAAGCAAAACAAACGAAAGGAGACGGATCGGAATCATTCCGATAGTTGCAGAAAGTACTTTATAACCGACACTACAAGAAAGCGAGAAACACAATGAACACGCTGCCTTCAAAAATTCACAACTATAACAACGGCCTTGATTACACACTCGTGGGCGACTACTACCTTCCTGACTTCATGCCCTTTGAAGCCCCGCCACTCGGCAAATATGGTCGGATGCGGCTGCGTTATCTGAAGAAGCATCGTCCCTGCACCTATACAGCGTTGTTGCTTAGCGGCAAACTCTACGATGATTTGCATGATGCAGATGAAACAGCACAAAGGATGCTGGATCAACTGATTCCGCAAATGGCGAATGATGCCGACGTGACCGAGGAAATGAAAGCTTCTGATCCAATGAAATGGATTGGAATGATGAACACTATCAAGGCGCAAGTTGAGGAAATCATTTTCGGCGAAATCATATACCAATAACAACTCAATCACTCTAAAAAACTAGCCAGGGTTCATCTTTTGCGTACAAAGGATGAGCCTTAACTCATTTTTCCAATAATATATCAATTTTTCACTTATCGGATTTCATTGTAAATCTATAAGTACTTCTTAAACACCCGTTTATATTTCATTGTTGTTTCCATTAACCAATCAAATTGACTGATCCACGCTTCCTTATTTTCAAAATCAACATGATAGGCCAGCAAAATACGACTCGCTTTCTTTTCGGGAAGTTCACGCCAATCAAGAGGACTACCCATTTCCTTTTCTATGGCGTCCTTCTTCGCATAAAGCGAATGAAATAATTCTTTGTCGTCGTTGATATACAGTTCAACCACCAGATTGTTATCCTTTTTAACCAGGTTCATTGCGATATGACATCCGGAAGAACCGATACTTAAATCCATCCAATGTCCGGTTGTCGCTTTCCTTTTATTGAATGCTCTCGCAAACTGAGCATCGGAAAACGCGTATTCATTAAATGCCGTCCAATACTCAAGTCGAAATTGTTCTCTGGGTTTCAGGGCGTCGTTTTTCTTCACGATTTTTGCCCAATCGTTAGGCTGTTCGATAACCTCAAATTTGACGGCAGGCTTGGAGTTTTCGATGCGATAGAGATGAATTTCACACAGGAAAAAACCAACTTCATCATCGGTATGATTATTCAGCCACTCAATCGCTGCGCGGTGCTCTTCACGTGCGTGCTTCACAACCCATATAACCGTATCCGCTTCTTTGCCAGAAGCATATGTAATCAACTTACCAAGGTGATCGTGGTTGGTATCTTCGAGTTGATTTTCAATAATTATCTTTCTCCCCGTGCCCACCTCGGTTGCCACAATATCGACGCTAAAATCTCCGACAGCAGATTCCGTTTCGTCTACAGCTATTTCCATGCCGATTGCGTCGCCCAGAATTGTGATATTCTCGTCTTCGGCGAGCCATGGCGTAAAGTCCAACGCCTCATGCGGCCATGCGTTTCTCAAGTCTCTGATTTCCTCGAGCCTTCCAAGATTTGTCATGCTCCTTTTCGCTCCCTGTCTTTTCGCATTTCGCTGAGTTCTTCAATCGTATACACGCCAATCGGCTTACTGTGCAGCATCATATGGCAATTCGGGCATACCGGAACGAGGTCGTTGACGGGATCGACCACATAATTCTCCCCAATTTCACTGATTGGTTTCTTATGGTGAACCTCGATTTTTCCCGAAAATTCTTCGCCAAATGCGATTCCAAAATCAAAGCCACATACCGCGCAGGCAGAGCCATGAACGGCAATGCAGCGGGCGCGAGCCTTCGGATTGCGCTCATAGCGATTCGTCAGGATTTGCTTCTGTGCGCCTTCGATATAAAATTCCTCCGGAAAATCCGTATTGTGAACCAGCTCCTGCTCGTTATTCGGAAATGGGCGTATTTTTCGCGTATCATCCTTTTTCCACGCGGTCAGCTCCGTTTCAAAGTAGCTGAGTTCAAATTCAAAAACCTGATTCAGCTCCTCGATGATCTGGTTGATATTCGCATGGCCGCCGCTCAAATTCCAACGCGCCAACTGGTAAATATCCTTCTGATATGCAGCGCCGCAAGCCTCAGCCAGCCGCTGCATCCGCGCCCGTTCGCGCTGATTGAGCCCTGCCGGGCAGACAAGGCAGGAAAGCGTCGTGTCTCTTGCCTCGTTTCGAATTTCGTACATCGCAGCTCTGCCGTTTTTCCAATGCCCGCTTTGCGTGCCGGGTAATGCGAACAGAGAATCCAGCGTTTGCGTGCTGAATCGAATGATTCGATGGGTGGAATCAAAGCCGCGCTGATACACAAAAGTTTCGGATTGTTCAGCTTTTTGCGCGCACCAGTCCGAGAGCAGGCTGCCCTGTAAGCGCAATTCGATTTCATTCTTCATCGGCTTCACTTCCCATCAAACGCCGCGACTGCGCCGTAAGGCTCTTTGACGCTCAGATTTTTCGGATTTCCCAAAATCACCCACAGATTGCGATAGGTCTTTGGGCGCGGAATTTCCCGCTCGCCATAACCATCGGTGAAATAGATGAGCAGCGCATCCCGAAAATAGCGATCCTTGTTGACATACTCAATCACCGGCGTGAAGGCCGTTCCGCCGCGCCCAACGACGTTCTTTTTGATATCCGCCTGCGTTTTTATCTGATAGACTCGCTGCACCTCGCTGTCACATTCAATCACCGTAAGAGAATGTTTACGCCCGGCAATGATCGCAACGATTTCATTCAGGATAAAGGCCACGTCCCTGTCGCTGACCGAGCCGGACGTATCGACGGCGACGAC
>ENA-UOJJ01001839-UOJJ01001839.1-human-gut-metagenome-genome-assembly--contig:-CS66-NODE-1839-length-29306-cov-7.812075_pt1 | contig 29306 bp, 22 predicted proteins | sample MGYA00242343_ERZ723890 | MGnify/ENA metagenome assembly ERZ723890
AGAACACTAGCCTTCCAAGCTAGATACGTGGGTTCGATTCCCATCACCCGCTCTATTTTTTTACCCAGAAGTGCTATACTAATGAAAGGAACAAAGACAATGATAGACAGCTATGTTGCACTGGATATAGAAACTACAGGGCTTAACCCGGCAGCAGACAGAATAATTGAGATAGGAATGGCAAGGGTATGTAATGGAAACGTGGCAGATACATATTCAACACTTGTCAATCCAGGCATTAAGATAAGCGACAGAATAATAGAGCTTACACATATACATAATGAGGAGCTTACAGATAAGCCAAGAATTAATGAACTGATTGATGATGTAATACAATTTATAGGGGATTATCCTATACTTGGACATAATGTTATATTTGATTACAGCTTTTTAAAGAAGGCGGCGGTTAATAACAATCTTGTATTTCCGTCAGCAGGAATAGATACACTTAAAATTGCAAGAAGAATACTTCCAGAACTGGAGCATAAGAAGCTTGATTATCTGTGTGAGTATTTGAAGGTTGACCCTGGTAACTCACACAGGGCTTTAGATGATGCGCTGAGTGCAAGCGGAATATACTGGAAAATGTATACAATAAAACCGGATGATTCAGGATTTGAAATACCATCTGAGCTTGTATACAGTGTGAAAAAGGATAGTCCGATTACACAGGCACAAAGAAATTATCTTACAGCACTTGTTGTAAAGCATAATGTTAAGCTTGATATCCCGATTGATGAGATGACCAAGAGTATAGCTTCACGAAACATAGATAAGATACTTTCAGAATATGGAAAATAATGGTTAGTTATGAATTAATGTTTATATAGGTAATATATTCATATAATTAATTAAATACCTAGTTAATAGCTGATACTATCAGGTCTTTGTTCACGGACTTGATAATTGAGGCGTATTGTCTTAACTGCCTGATCTTGGAAGCATTTTCTGCTTCTGAATATAATGAATAAAGGTCAGTATAAGTAAGCCGTATGTCAGAGCCTATCCTTACGGCATATTCAAGAAATGCTGTGGCATCGGATATGTCCTTATGTTCAATAAGGATATGTCCAAGCTCTGAAAGACTCTTTATAAATGAAGTGTAGTTGTCTTCATATTGTGTTAAAGTATCAAGATTAGCAACACCATATTTTAACTTAAGGTCAGTGTTGGAATACTCTGACAGGTTAAGCATTGGCTCAGTCTTAAGTGTCTGGATATTATTATAAGCCTTAAGGGCTTCTGGTGAATTATTTAATATGTCAGCTAATGTCAGGCTGTTATCTATAGCAGGAAGTGAGTCGTCCCATTTAATATAGTTAAGGGTGCTTATATCCTGCTTTCTTGTTGAATTGGCTTTCTGTTCCCTTTCCCAATATTTTTTTGAGCGTTCTGAGCCAGAACGTGTACTTTTTTTAAGATAAAGTTGAATAACTATTAATATTATTATAAAATAAGGCAATATAAAGTGCATAGTATTCTCCGTTTCCAATATGTTATTAAAATGTATTGTTTAATGTGCTGCTATGTTTAAGGAGGTAATTATGATTAATTTAAAAAAGAGCAAAACTAAAAGAATATTTGCTGCAGTTATAATAGTAATCCTTGTACTTGCTATGGTACTTCCTATGGCTGTGTCAGCATTTATTTAAGATTAAGTATAGATTGAAAATGTAATATATGCAAGTTCAAGCTTGTAATTGATTGTAATATGTGAAAAACATAGAAACGAGGAATTATATGAAATTAGGCAAGGTATCAGATACAATTCTTTCAAGGTCTGTATTAAAGCCTCTTAACACTGTAAGAGGCCAGAAGGTTACACGTATGGATATTGGACAGGATGTGTCTGAGGTGGATATTAGAGAGCATGGCGTGGATAAGACACTGTTAAGTGCGACAGCCTGTGGATATATGCCTCTTATTAAAGCCGTTAATAATATATATGCCGCTGGCGGCACACCCATAGCGGCAAGTGACTGCATAGTTATGCCAGAGCAGGCAAGGGAAATCCGTATAAGGGAAGTAATCGCAGGACTTACAAGACAGGCGGCAGTTACAGAAGTGCCAATAGCCGGAGGGCATACAACAGTCAGTGCTTCGGTCAGTGAGCCGGTAGTAACTGTTACAGTGCAGGGCTTAAGGGAAGACAATAGAAATGTTATTGAGGCAGGACAGCATATAATTGCCGCTGGCTGCATAGGAATAAGTGGAGTAAAGCAGTTAGTTGAAACTGATGAGCAGGCGGTATACGAAAGATACAGTAAAGACTGGGTAAGTAAGGCTGTTGGCGAAGATACAGATATGTATATAGGCGGAATGGTACAGCTTTTAAGGGACAATAGAATTAATTGTTATATGCACGATGTATCAGAGGGAGGAATATTTGGTGCGTTGTGGGATATGTGTGAATATGGCAATGTCGGACTTGATGTTGACATAAGAAGCATACCTGTAAGACAGGAGATTATAGAGATATGCGAATTATTCAATGTTAATCCGTATGAACTGCAATCTTTAGGTTGTTTATTAATGACAGCGGATAATGATTGTGATATTATTAATATACTTAACAGCAATAATATCCCAGTCGCAGTTATAGGAAGAATTGTGAAGGGCAATCAGAGAATTCTTCACAATAAAGATGAAGAAAGATTTCTTACATTGCCTAATCAGGATGAGATATTCCGCTGTATAAAGACAGCACAATAATTTAATTGAAAGGGTATAATGATATGAGAGAGAAAATCCTTAACTTGTTAGAGAATAATGGTAGAATTGACATTCACGATATGTCCGTTATGCTTGGAGTCGCGCAGGAAGAAGTCGCGAATGAGATAGCGGATATGGAAAAGGAACATATTATCTGTGGTTATAATACCCTTATCAATTGGGATAAGACAGGCGATGAGAAGGTTACAGCACTTATTGAGGTAAAGGTTACACCTCAGAGAGGACTTGGTTTTGACAGCATTGCCGAGACAATTTACAAATACGATGAAGTTACATCAGTTTACCTTATGTCTGGTGGCTTTGATTTTACAGTTATAATTGAAGGAAAGACTATGAAGTCTGTTGCACAGTTTGTGGCGGCTAAGCTTGCACCACTGGATTCAGTGCTCAGCACATCAACACATTTTGTATTAAAGAAATACAAAGATTATGGAACTGTAATTGATGAAGAAGACAAGGATGAAAGGATGTTAGTAACACCATGAGAGATGCTTTATCTAAGAAAATAGTAGATATAGAGCCTTCAGGTATAAGAAAGTTCTTTGATGTTGTAAGTGAAATTCCAGATGCAATATCACTTGGCGTTGGTGAACCTGATTTTGATACACCTTGGAATGTAAGGGAAGAAGGCATATACGCATTAGAGAAGGGAAGAACATTTTATACTTCTAATGCTGGACTTAAGGAATTAAGACAGGAAATAAGCAGATATGTTGCAAGAAAATATGATACACAGTATGACCCAATGAAGCAGGTGCTTGTAACTGTGGGTGGAAGCGAGGCTATAGATGTAGCGTTAAGATGTATGGTTGACCCAGGTGATGAGGTGCTTATACCACAGCCAAGTTATGTATCATATCTTCCTTGTGCAGTTATGGCAGATGCTGTTCCTGTATTTATTAATCTTAAAGAGGAGAATCAGTTTAAGCTTACTAAAGAAGAATTGCTGGAGCATATTACAGATAAGACTAAGATTCTTATAATGCCATTTCCTAACAATCCGACAGGTGCTATCATGACAAGAGAAGAACTTATGGAGTTAGTGCCTGTTATTATAGAGAAGGATTTGTATGTTATATCAGATGAGATATATTCAGAGCTTACATATGGAGATAACAAGCATTGTTCAATAGCAAGCCTTCCTGGTATGAAAGAAAGAACTATTATGATAAATGGTTTCTCCAAAGCATTTGCTATGACAGGCTGGAGATTAGGTTATGCCTGTGGACCTGCTGAGATTATAAAGCAGATGATTAAGCTTCATCAGTATGCGATTATGTGTGCACCAACTAACAGCCAGTTTGCCGCTGTTGAGGCATTAAGGAATTGTGATACAGAGGTAGAGAAGATGGTTACAGCCTACGACCAGAGAAGAAGGTTTCTTCTTCATGAGCTTAAGAGTATGGGAATAGACTGTTTTGAGCCATTTGGGGCATTCTATATATTTCCATCTATCAAGAAGTTTGGTATGACATCAGATGAATTTGCTAGCCGACTTCTAGAAGACCAGAAGCTTGCAGTTGTTCCTGGAACAGCATTTGGCAATAGCGGTGAGGGCTTTGTAAGAATATCGTACGCTTATTCAATTGAGAACCTTAAAGAAGGAATTAAGAGAATAAAGAACTTTATAGAAAAGTTATAAGTACATATTAACTACAATGGAGGAAGAATTATGGCAGGAATGAACGCAGATTTTATCAATCCATTTTTAATGTAAGCGACTAAGATAATGCAGGAAATATGTCAGACAGAGATGAAGATAGGAAAGCCTTATGTCAAGACAACAGAATTCGAGAATGAGTCAGTTGCAGTTATGATAGGTATAACAGGTGAGTTAAAGGGTCAGGTTATTATGGCATTTGAGTTGAATAAGGCATTGGACGTGGCATCTAAGATGATGATGGGTATGCCGGTAACTGCACTTGATGATATGTCTATAAGTGCAATAAGTGAGCTTGGTAATATGATTATGGGTAATGCTGCAACAATATTCTCAACAAAGGGATATGTTATAGATATTACACCACCAAGCGTATGTCACGGAGATATGACTATTACACAGGCATATACACAGAATATATGTGTGCCTATCCATTCAGGTGACGAAGTGGCACTTGAACTTAATATAGCTGTAATAGCAGAACAGTAAAGAATTATAAGGAAAGATAATTATGTTAAATATAGTATTACATGAGCCAGAGATGCCTGCTAATACTGGCAATATAGGAAGAACCTGTGTAGCAGCAGGTGCAAGATTACATTTAATTGAGCCGCTGGGTTTCAGCCTTAATGAGAAAATGCTTAAAAGAGCAGGGCTTGATTACTGGGATAAGCTTGATGTGACAGTATATAATGATTATGAAGATTTTCTTAACCGTAATCCGGGTGCTAAGATATATATGGCAACTACTAAGGCACATCACACATATGCTGATGTGAAGTACGAAGACGACTGCTATATTATGTTCGGAAAGGAAAGTGCGGGAATACCAGAGGAGATACTTGTAGACCACGAAGATACATGTATAAGAATTCCAATGATTGGAGATATACGTTCACTTAATCTTTCTAATTCAGTAGCAATAGTTGCTTACGAGGCATTAAGACAGCACGGATTTGAGAGTATGAGCTTGTCAGGAGAATTGCATAAGCTTCACTGGAAGTAATTAATTGTAATGGGATGAGGGTACATTTTATGTATCCTTATCCTTTGTAATATACAGAAATATCAGATGAGTAAGGTGTATTGGATACAGGAGTTGCGAAACGTATGAGAAACAACAGCAATATCGTTAATTTTTATGCGAAAGAATATATAAGAGAGAGGTTAGAAAGCTCTCTGGATAAATTCATAGATAAACAGCTTATAATGGTGGTAGCACCATCGGGATATGGAAAGTCCACACTTGTAAGGCATTATTTTAATGACAGGCCATATTATAATAAAATGTGGTTCCCTATGCAGAGTAAAGAAAAAGACGACAACTGGGTGTGGAAAAGATTATGCCAGAAGTTGGGTGAATATAGTGAAGAGTTAAAAGGAAAACTGTCGGATACACAGCTTCCACAGTCTAAGCAGGAATTGTCTTATATAGTTAAAATATTAAGGCAATATGTCAATGATACAGTATATCTTATAGTAGATGATTATCAGGAATGTGCAAGTGTCACATTAGACAACCTTATAATGGAAGTTGTAGATAATATAGACAATATTCATATAGTGCTTATATCAAGAATACTCCCATACAATATACCATATGAAGCAATGTTTCTAAAAGGACAAAGTGTGCTTATCACACAGCAGGATTTAAAGCTTACTAAAGACGAAGAAAAAGTAATATTTAAAGAGAATGAAATAAATCTTACAGCTGAAGAAGCAGATTTGTTATATGAGCATACAGATGGCTGGATTAGTGCTGTTTATCTGTCTTTATATGAATATAAGAAGCTTGGCAGAATGGGTGGTTTTCTTTCTGTCAATCATCTGTTAAAGACAACTATATTTGATAAGCTGTCAGCAGATATGCAGGAATTCTTTATGAAAATGTCACTTTTTGACTGGTTTGATATTGAAGGTGCAGAGTATGTCACACAGCTTGATGTTACAGAGAATGACCTGCTTGAAAGTGTAGAGCAATTTGGATTTCTTGATTATGATGTGACAACACATTCATTTGCTATGCACACATTATTAAGAAATGTGTCTGGTATGGAATTGAATAAATCGGACATAGAAATTTCTATGCTTTATAACAGGGCGGCAGAAGTATCTGAAAAGCGAAAGTCTTATATAAAGGCAGTAGCTTATTATACTAAGGCAAAGAACTGGGACAGAATTGCAGCTTTATATGCAGGAAAGAATGGAAGACGTCTTATTGAGAGAGCACCGGGAATATTCCAGAGCGTAAGAGAGAATATAGAAGAAGTTATGTGGGAAAAATATCCGACTGTAATGCTTAATTATCTTTATTATATGTCAACTAAGGAAAATGTGCATAATGTAATGCCATTATATGAAGAGATAATTAATGATATTAATAATCATCCAATATGGAAAGATAATAAGTTCCTTATGGGCGAGATGATGATTATATTATCAATTCTTCAATTTAATAATCTTGAAAAGATGAATCAGTCCTTAATAAAAGTCAGAGAATATTTTGGTGAGAGAACATCGGTTATATTTGGCAATTCACTTCTTACTTATGGAACAACGTGTATGACGACATTGTATTACAATAAGTCAGGCAGGCTCAAGGAGATAATAGAGCAGGAAAAAGAATATGCTAAAGCATATATGAGAATAACACAGGGAAGCAGAGTGGGATGGGATGAATTCTTTGATGCAGAATATGCAATGATTACAGGTGATATTGATACAGCCTACAGGCTAGCAAAGCAGGTGTTATTACAGAACATTTTAAGAAACCAGACGTGTATAATTATAAGCTGCTACTATATGATATTAAAATGTCTTATATATTATGGTAAGAAAGAGGAATTCTATGAAGGCATTGAAAAGCTTAATGAGTTGACCAGGGATATAACATATCCCCTTCTTATTATAGATGCTGAGCTTGTGCAGGGCTATGTATATGCGTGCCTTGGACAGCAGGAGAAAATGTCAGACTGGTTACAGAATTTCAGACTTGAGAACTGTAGTAAGCAGATAAGGAACATACGAAGCGGCTGTATGACATATGGAAAGCTTATGTGTTATAAGAAAGACTGGGCAATGCTTGATATGATAGGACAGCAGATGATGGTTCCATATGAGAATACATCACATATATATCCATTTATAACAGGCTGCGTATACAGGGCAATAGCACAGTATAATATGGGTAATACAACAGAAGCTGAAAGGTATATTAAGTGGGCAGTTGAACTTTCATATGACGATAACGTGATAATGCCATTTATTGAGAATGGTGTTGAATTAGAACCTGTTATAGAAAATGTGTATACAGACGGATTCCTTGAGTCATTAAAGCCATATATCGCTAAATACAAGGCTGGAATAGAAAGCTTTAATGCAGTTAAAGACGACAATCCATATAAGCTTACCAAGAGAGAAAAAGAGCTTATGGAATATGTTAAGGCTGGTTATAAGAATTCAGAGATTAGTGAGCAGATGCACATCGCATTAGTGACAGTTGAGAAAAATCTTACAAGCGTATATAGAAAGCTTGGAGTTAATAATAGAACATCAGCAATTATGATGTTACAGAAATAATATGTTATAGAATAATATGTAATTTAATGCTTGCGGACAGGCTTATAAAATAACAGATTATGGAGCAAAAACCAGTATATCATATAATAAAAAGTATGGTTTACCATAATAGAAAATCATTTTCTATATATGTATACTACAAAAGTTAGTTTAAAATTGAGTAAATAGGAAAGGAAAATTAATGGTAAATAAGTACAAAGAAAGATTAAAGCATTATACGATTAATCGTAAGTTAAAGGCTACTCTTGGAGTTGTAGCTCTTATAGCATGTATTATAGGTGTAATTCTTATAAGTGGTATATTAGCGGTTGCTAATAATGTAAAGGGAATATATCAGGGACCAATGAACAATGTTAATGATATAGCTAATGTTAAATATGGTCTTACTGATTTACAGAGAGCCATTAACAGACTTTTAGCTGAAGGTTCTGATAATATGGCAGATAGATATGCAAATTTTGAAAAGACAGTAGAAGAAGATGTCAATCTTGTCGTTTCAGGAGTTGATGATATGGATAAGCATTTCAAGACAGAAGCTACGAGAGCAAAGCTTTCAGAAATGCAGGCTAAGATTAACGAGGGCGAGAAAGTAAGACCTCAGGTTATGCAGCTTTTAAAGAGCGGAAAGATTGATGAAGCTTATGCACTTAATTATAATACATATCTTCCTATAGTTAACGAAATCAAGTCATTAGCAAATGATATAGAGACATTAGTATACCAGAACGGAGCAGTGTATTATACTCAGTCAGTGCGTCTTGGTAATGGACTTACAATAGCAGGTATTATACTTGTTGTTGCGTTATTATTTATTTCAACATTCTTTACAAGAACTATAACAGAAGTTCTTACAACACCAGCCAAGCAGATTGTTGAAGCGGCAGAGCAGATGTATCATGGAGATATGTCAGCAGCTAATCTTATAACATACGAATCAGAAGATGAATTCGGAGCTATGGCAAAGACACTTAAGGGAACAATGTTAAATCTCCACGCATATGTGGATGAAATATCAACAGTTTTAAGAGAAATTGCAAGTGGTGATTTAACTAAGGATTCAGATGAAATTACAGATTTCCTTGGAGATTTTGTAAGCATCAAAGAATCATTTGTATACATTTTAAAGAATTTTAATATAACATTAACTAATATTGCCAAGACATCAGAGCAGGTTGATATTGGTGCCGAGGATCTTTCAAAGGCATCAGGTGATCTTGCTAAGGGAACAACAGACCAGGCAAGTGCTGTTGAAGAACTCACAGCTACAGTTGAAACAGTAGCGGCATTAGCTAAAAAGAGTGCAGATCAGACACAGACTGCATATGATAATGTATTAGCAGTAGCAGAAAATGCAGAAGAAGAACGTAAGAAGATGGACAGCCTTACAGAAGAAATGGCTAATATTATCGAAATATCTAATAAAATCGAAGCAATTACTTCAACTATCGAGGATATCGCTTCACAGACAAGTCTTCTTGCACTTAATGCTTCAATTGAAGCTGCCAGAGCTGGTGATGCAGGACGTGGTTTCGCAGTGGTTGCAGAGCAGATTGGAAAGCTTGCAACAGACAGCCAGAAGTCAGCTGTTAATACAAGAGAACTTATTGTTAAGACTATAGAAGAGATTAATAAGGGTAACGAGATAACCGCCTCTGTTGCACAGGCATTTGAAGGAACAATTAATGAAATGCAGAAGTTTGCTGATGTAGCTAAGGAAACTAATGAGTCAGCAAGAAATCAGGCAGAAATATTATCACAGATTGAACAGGGTATCGAGCAGATATCAGGTGTTACACAGAACACAGCAGCTTCTTCACAGGAAAGCTCAGCAATCAGTGAACAGCTTGAACAGAGAGCCAGGGAGCTGGATAAGCTTATTAATAACTTTAAGCTTTATAGACCGGTTAGCAGATAATAGGATTAAAATTATATATTAATGCTTGATTGGTGGCTGTAATTGATAACAACGGACGATTGGCTGCAATCAACATAAGCAACGAAGACACATTTGCATTGAGTGTCGCTCGCAGCGGTACTAAGTCGCCAGCTAAGGCTGCCGACTAAGGACCGGCGGCTCCCCATCGTCTTCTTATGCTTATGTTGATTGCAGCCAATCGTCCGTTATTAACATCACCCCTTCGCAAGTGGCAGCGTAAATATAAACTCCGTCCCCACATCCGGCGTACTGATTACATCTATATGCTCTTCGTGTGCCTGAATTATTTCTTTAGTTATGGACAGTCCAAGTCCAGACCCTTTCTTGTCACGGCCTCTTGAGGCATCTGATTTATAAAATCTATCCCATATTTTATCAATATCTTTCTTGGCAATTCCGCTTCCAGTATCTTTAATGGATATCTGGGCTTTATCACCTTTTTCTTTGACAGTTACATATATAAAGGAGTTATCGTGGCTGAATTTGATTGCATTATCTACAAGGTTGTATATAACCTGTTGTATTTTACCTTTGTCAGCTTTGACATTAAGTGCTGTGCCAGAGAATGTCAGGCTGAACTTAATGCCTTTCTTTTTACACGAACCCTCAAGAGTTTCTATTGTATGCTTTATTACTGAGTTAATATCAAATGTTGTAATCTCAAGGCGGACAGTCTTAGGGTCAAGTTCATTAAGCGTAAGTATATTGCTTGTAAGCTTGGTAAGTCGTTCGGTTTCAAATAATACAATATTAATGTATTTATTAATCATCTCCGGTGGTACTGTTCCGTCCTCAATGGCTTCAAGGTAGCCTTTTATTGAAGTAAGAGGCGAACGGAAGTCGTGCGAAATATTGGATAAGAACTTCTGCTGGAACCGGTCCATTTCGTTAAGTTCTTTTGCCATATAATCTAGAGAAGCCGCCAGACGTCCGATTTCATCATTGTGGTGTATCTTAATGCGGTAGGAAAGATTACCTTTTCCATATTCTTCAGTAGCCTTGGTAAGCTCATTGATAGGCTTGTGAATATGTATGAAATATAGCACCAGCATAGAAAGTGAAAGCAGCATAGCAATCACCAGTGTAAGATAGTTGGTGTTAAATGTATCATATACCCTGTCAGTTATGACAGTTTCAGGCATATTGATGACAACATAGCCTTTCATTGTGAAATTGCTGGCAATAGGAAAATATGCACTTACAACAGTTTCGTCAAATACACCATAGAAATCACCTGTCTGTGTGTGTGCACCTTTAAGTCTGCCATAATCAAAATCCTTAAGTTCATATAGATAACCATTAGAATCTGCTGTTCCAGAAAATCCAGTATCTAACATAACATCACCGAATGGGCTTACGAACATAATTCTTGTGTGGTTGAGTTCAGATACTATTTTAAGGTCAGCTTCTATGCCTGAAAGATATTCTGGCGTGAAGGTATCTTTTGCAAATGTGCCGGCAATTTCGTTAGCCTGCTGGTAAAGCACTTCAGAATAATAGTCATATACTTTATTATAATCGTGCCTGAAACATATTGTTGTTACAGCTATAAATCCTACAACAGCAATTATTATATATAGAGTTATCTGTTTGGTAAGCATATTATATTTCATATTGAGTCCGTTCCTGCTTATTTAGTCACAAATTTGTAGCCAATTCCCCATACGGTTTCAATCGACCATTTATCGTGGTCTTTAATCTTTTCACGAATTCGTTTGATGTGCACATCGACAGTACGGGTATCGCCAATGTAATCATAGCCCCAGATATTGTCAAGAAGCTGTTCTCGTGTGAACACCTGATTAGGTGCAGATGCAAGGAAGTATAAAAGTTCAAGTTCTTTAGGCGGCATTTCTACAGCCTTTTTATCATAAGTAACTGAGTAATTGTCAAGATTGACAATTAAGTCAGGATACGTTACACATCTTGCATTTTCTGATGGTGCAACGGTAGTTTGTGGAAGATGATAACGTCTTAATACAGCTTTAACGCGTGCGACAAGTTCTTTTGTTTCAAATGGCTTGATAATATAATCATCAGCACCAAGCTCCAGACCTAATACCTTGTCAAATGTTTCGCCCTTAGCTGAAAGCATAATTATTGGCGTATTATTATTCTTCCTTATTTCACGGCATACCTGATATCCGTCAATACCAGGAAGCATAAGGTCTAACAGAATGAGGTTAGGCTTGAATGTAGAAAGGTTATCAAGTGCACTTTCGCCGTCATATACAATCTTAGTTTCAAAACATTCTTTTGTAAGATAGAGTGAGATGAGTTCAGCTATATTCTCATCATCATCTACGATTAAAATTCGTTGTTTAGCAACCATATGTGCCTCCATATACAATATTTATAGTTAATCTTTAAATGTTACAATTGTAACACCTTCTGCACCCTCGCCAATCTGTCCAAGGCGGAATTCTTTAATATAAGGAACCCCGTGCAGATAAGAAGTTATACCAGAGCGTAGAGCACCTGTTCCCTTGCCGTGAACAATTCGTACCTGTGGAATTCTGGCAATATAGGCATCATCAAGATATTTGTCAAGAACGGCAATAGCTTCATCAACAGTGTATCCAAGAAGATTAATCTCAGAAGATACAGAAGATGATTTTGACATCTTGATTTTACCTGAGCCACCAGCACCCTTAGGCTTAGAACTTGTTTCAGCAGGATCCTTATAGCCTTTAAGTATGGCAAGATTTTTAATATCCATTTTAGTGCTTAAGCTTCCTACAAGTACAGTAACCTGGTTTTTGTTCTTATGAATCTGGGATACAGTACCTATGACGTTCATTGTAAGAACCTTAACGTGCATACCAACCTTGAATTCAGATATATCGTGAGCCTTATGCTCGCTTATGTTGTTGGCAGGTTCAATCTTTAACTTTTCCTGTCGCTTATTCATTTTCTCACGGATAGCACTGCGGTGTTTCTCAAGCTCTTTTACAGTCATACCATGCTTGTTCATAGCATTAATTGTCTTATCAGCATACTCTTTCGCATCTTTAAGTATACGTGCAGCTTCTTCGTTAGCTTTTCTTATAATATTGTCAGTACGTTCATCAAGACGTTCAGTTTTTTTGGTAAGTTCAGACTTTAACTGGGCAATCTGTGCTTTGTACTCATTTAATTCCTCACGCTCACGTTCAATTGTAACACGGCTTTGTTCAAGATCAGTTACAAGGTCTTCAAATTTGATATCTTCAGAGTCAAGACGGCGTGAAGCATCATTAATTATATTGTCAGAAAGTCCAAGCTTTTTGGAAATGGCAAATGCATTACTCTTTCCAGGAACTCCGATAAGAAGCCTATAAGTAGGGCGGAGTGACTGTACATCAAATTCACAGCAGGCATTTTCCACGCCATCGGTTGTGAGTGCATACATTTTAATCTCGCTGTAATGTGTTGTCGCCATTGTTGTAATATTACGTCTGTGAAGGCTGTCAAGTATAGCAATTGCAAGGGCTGCACCTTCTGTAGGGTCAGTACCAGCACCAATCTCATCGAATAAAATGAGACTGTTGCTGTCAGCTTTTTTAAGAATATCGACAGTATTAGTCATATGTGAGCTGAATGTACTAAGGCTCTGTTCAATACTCTGTTCATCGCCGATATCAGCAAATATATTGTCAAATACAGCTATGTCGGAATGTTCCAGTGCTGGAATATTAAGTCCGGCCTGAGCCATAAGAGTAAGAAGTCCGACAGTCTTTAAGGATACGGTCTTACCACCGGTATTAGGTCCTGTTATGATAAGAAGGTTAAAATCTGTACCGAGATAAATGTCTATAGGTACGACAGTATGCGGCTCAATAAGAGGATGTCGTCCTTTTTTAATATTTACTATACCTTTGTTATTCATAACAGGGCGGCTGCAATTAAAATGCCTTGATAAAAGTGCTTTGGCGAATATGCAGTCAAGATTGGTAAGTATCTCATAGTCTGAAAGCAGTGAATCGGTATATTCTGCAGCTTTTGCACTTAAATCTGCAAGAATAACTTCAATCTCAGCCTGTTCCTTAAGTTCAAGCTCTCTTATATCATTGTTAAGCTTGACAACTGCGGCAGGCTCAATAAATACAGTAGAACCGGTTGATGACTGGTCATGAACCATACCAGGCATAAGTGATTTGTATTCAGCTTTAACAGGCAGACAGAAACGTCCCTGTCTTGTTGTTATCACATAATCCTGAAGATAAGTTCTTGTAGATGGTGAATTTAATATTTTATTAAGTTCAGTGTGTATGCGGTCAGCAGCTATATTTTTCTGACGTCTTATACTGCGGAGGTTCGCACTTGCATCATCACTGATTTCATCTTCTGATATAATACATTTCTTAATTGCGTTATTAAGAAGTGTAACAGGGTCAAGCATATCTATTAAAGGTTGTATTGAATCAGCACGCTGTTCATAGTATCCCTTTATGTGGGCAGCACATTCTAATAACATAGATATGTTAAGAAGCTCAAGTGCATTAAGAGAGCTTCCAACTTTAAGTCTTGCAATGCTTCCCCTGATATCTTTTATCCTTGAGAAATCCACGCTTCCCTTCTGGTATACACGTGTAAGTGCATCATTAGTATAATCAAGTGCTGTATTGATTTTGTCTATGTCAGTCATAGGCTCAAGCTTATGAAGTATCTGCTTTGCACCGTCAGAACAGGCAAAAGATACAAGACGAGATATTATTTTATTATATTCAAGTGTTGATAATGATTTATTATTCAATGTAATACTCCTGTCATTTTAAATAATAATTATTATATGTCTGCTATTAGTGATAAAAGCTGACAATCCTCTCTTATTATATACTAAAACCGATTAAAACCATAGGATAAATTTAAGAAAGAGCCGACTTTTTAACATCTATGTCATAGTTTGTTCATAAACATAGTGTATACTTTATTTATATTGCGTAATAACCGGATAGTCAGAAGAAAAATGTACTTGTGATTTAACATATCAGATGCGTAAGCATCTGTTAATGAATAAGAATGAGGGATAATATGGAACATAAAGATACTGAGCAGAAATACGATTTATATACGGAAAAGATTGTATTAAGTCCTAAGGTTAAATATAAGAATCTTATAAGAACAATTAAGATACTTATATTGATAATAATAGCAGGAGTGGTGTATATAGCGGCTGACAAGCTTATTGTGCCGTCAGTAAAGGCGAAGTTTGATAAGAAGAAAGCAGAACAGGATAGAATTGAATTCACAAGAGATGAATATCCGGAGCCTGTTGTTGTTGAGGATGAAGAAGGACAGCCACAGATTAAGAAGGATTATGATACATTAATGCAGTCGTTAAGAACGAAGGTAGATGATGTGCAGAAGTCAGTTGTCATAATTCAGGAAAGCACGGAAGGGCTTAATTATGAGAATTATATTGAGAACAGGGAAAATGTAACATCTACGGCAGGACTTATTGTTGCCTATGTGAATTCAAGATATATTATACTTACATCAAAGAAATATACTGATAATACTGCGGATATAAGTGTTAAGGTTAATGATAATGAATATAAGGCGGTATATGTGTGCTCAGACAGTAATACAGGTATAAGTATAATAAGTGTTGATGCTGAACAGATGAGTGAGGACGACAGGACAAGCATAGAGGTATCAGTTCTTAGTAATTCATATATACTTAACAAGGGTGAGCTTGTAATTGCCGCAGGCAATATATATGGAACGGATGGGGCAGTAGATTATGGAACTATAACCAATATCAGCTCGTACAGCCTTATAGATAATAATGTAGACATATTTGAAACTAATCTTACAGCCAAAGATGAAGATTACGCATTTTTATTTAATTCGGACGGCAATGTTGTAGGAATATCTGTACACAGTAATAAAGATGTCAAGCTTAAGTTTATGGGAATATCAGATCTTAAAGGTACTATTGAGAATATGATAAACCGTCAGGAGATTATGTATTTTGGTATTAAAGCAGAGAATGTAGACAATGAATTGGCAGATAAATACAGTCTTACAACAGGAATATATATACTTGCAGTTGAGCAGGAGTCGCCGGCATATCAGGCAGGACTTCAGACAGGAGATGTAATTGTAGAGGTAAATGGCGAGGAATGTCTTACTATGCAGAAGCTGAATGAGAAGCTGTACAGATGCCAGTCAGGACAGAGCGTTAATGTCCTTGTAAAAAGGCTTGGTAAATCAGGGTATTTTGAAGTATCTTATGATGTCAATGTGGAATACAGATAAAGCAGCTACTTGACAGTACAGAGTAGAATTAAATAGTTGAGATAAGAATATAATAAGATTAATTGAAATCAGAGAGAAATCTGATTGAATGGAGGAAGAGTATGCGTTATATAGAAACATTTAAAGACGGAGACAGAATTTCAGAGGTATACCTGTGTAAATCCAAGTCATCAGCACTTACTAAGGCTGGAAAAGAATACGAGAATGTTATACTTATAGATAAGACAGGACAGATAGATTCAAAGATATGGGATGTTAATTCAGGTGGAATATGCGATTTTGAAGTTAATGATTATGTATTTGTTAATGGACAGGTTACAAGTTATAATGGTGCATTACAGTTTAAAATAGAAAGAATTCGTGTGGCAGCAGAGGATGAGTACACACCAACAGATTATATTCCATCTTCAAGATATGATATAGAGCAGATGTATGAGGAATTATTAGGATTCGTAAGAAGTGTAGATAATCCATACATAAAGCAGCTTTTGGAAGCATTTTTCGTTGAAGATGAAGCATTTATTAAAAAGTTCAAGAATACGTCAGCAGCCAAGACAGTACATCACGGATTTATGGGTGGACTGCTTGAACACAGCCTAAGTGTTACAAGATTATGTGCAAAGATGAGTGAGAATTACGATTTCCTTAACAGGGATCTGCTTATAAGCTGTGCAATGCTTCACGATGTAGGCAAGGTAAGGGAATTGAGTGAATTTCCAAGAAATGACTACACAGATGAGGGAAATTTTATAGGACATATAGTGATTGGCTACGAAATGGTTATTGAAAAAATCAGACATATACCAGATTTTCCAGAGATATTAGCTAATGAGGTTGGTCATTGTATATTATCACATCACGGTGAGTTAGAATATGGTTCACCTAAGAAGCCGGCAATAGCAGAAGCAATAGCACTTTCTATGGCAGATAATATGGATGCAAAGCTTGAAACTTTAAGGGAATGTCTTGAAGCCAAAGACACTAATGACTGGCTTGGATTTAACAGATGGCTTGAATCCAACATAAGAAGAACAAGTTGTTAATGTGAGGAACAGTTATGGCATATAGTAAGAATGATATTGTACAGGTTACAATAGAGGATATAGGAGTAACAGGAGAAGGAATAGGCAAGATAGACGGCTATACATTATTTGTAAAAGATACAGTCATAGGTGATATAGTAGAAGTTAAGATTATGAAGGCAAAGAAGAATTACGGATATGCCAGACTTATGAATATCATAACACCGTCAAAGGACAGGGTTACACCGGAATGTAATATAGCAAGGCAGTGTGGCGGCTGTCAGTTACAGGCTATGAGTTACGCTGCACAGCTTAAGTACAAACAGAAGCTTGTCAGTGATAATTTACAGAGAATAGGTGGACTTACAGAAGGCGTAGATTATGAAATGTGTGACATTCTTGGTATGGACACGCCATTCAGATACCGCAACAAAGCACAGTATCCTGTAGGTGAGGATAAAGACGGTAATATTATTATGGGATTTTACGCAGGTCATACACATTCAATAATTCCTTGTGATGACTGCCTTTTAGGTGATGAGAACAACTCTGTAATATTAACAGCCGTCAGGCAGTGGATGAAAGATTACAGGGTAAGAGCCTATAACGAGAATATCCATAAGGGAACTTTAAGACATATACTTATAAGAACAGGATTTCATACTGATGAGATTATGGTCTGTCTTGTTACTAAGAAAATGTTAAGAAAAGAGGCGGCAGATGGACTTGTAAGAGTGATTGAGCGGCTTAATAGTGGCAGTTCAGCAAGTGATAATATTTCATCAGGTAGTGATAATAATACAAGTAATAACAGTGGAAGAAAGTTAAATATAGCTTCGCTGGTTGTCAATATTAATAAAGAGGATACTAATGTAATACTTGGCAGGGAATGTGTAACTCTTTATGGAAGACCTTATATAGAAGATTACATTGGAGATATAAAGTTCCAGATATCACCGCTTTCATTCTTTCAGGTTAATCCTAAACAGACAGAAGTGCTTTATAACAAAGCATTGGAATTTGCTAATCTTACAGGCAATGAGGCAGTGTGGGATCTGTATTGTGGAATAGGAACAATCTCGTTATTTTTGGCAAAAAATGCAGGAATGGTATACGGTGTAGAGATAGTTCCACAGGCGATTGAAGATGCGAAGAATAACGCGGGGCTTAACGGAATAGATAATGCAGAGTTCTTTGTAGGAAAGGCAGAAGAAGTAGTCACAGCATTTTATGAAAGCAGGAAAGCAGATGATGGTACTGGTCACAATATGACAAGACCAGATGTTATAGTGGTAGACCCACCAAGAAAAGGCTGTGATGAGAAGCTTCTGGATACTATTGTTACAATGTCACCACAGAGAGTTGTGTATGTAAGCTGTGATTCGGCAACACTTGCAAGGGATTTAAAGGTGTTATCGGAGCGTGGATATAAGATTGTGAAAGTACAGCCGGTTGACCAGTTTGCTAATACAGTCCATGTGGAAACGTGCGTTTTATTGTCCCGAAAGGCTCCAGATGCCGAAATTAAGGTGAGATTGGATATGTCGGAATTAGACATAACAAGTGCAGAAAGCAAGGCAAAAGTGCCACAAGTAACTGCTGAAAAAAGGGAAGCTATTATAGATTATTAAAAATTAAAGAGGAGCCGAATCACTCCGACTCCTCCAAGTATGTGTCCGCAAACACATACCCCAATTGCTATCTATAATATACTATAGGCATGTAAAATATGCAAGCATTATATGGAATTTTTTAAGATGTTTAAGCGAGAGAACAAATCAGGATGAATCGTAATAGCTGAAACATTCGGGTTTACAGAAGATTCGTATTCTCTTGTAATCTTTTCAAATTCACGGATGAATGATTTGATCTCTGTTTTAGAGACTTTCAGTAATTTTAAGTAATAACAGATAAGGATGATGTAATCGCCGATTGTTTTGAAATTTATGTACGGCATCCCCATTTCTAAAATCAGGCATTGTTTCATTGGTCTTGAAGGGTCCATTTTTTGAAACGGGTATCATATACCACATCGTTGTGAGCAATGGCATTTCTTAAATCTTTTAAGGCATATACGTATTTATAAAGTAATTCCCGGTAAGTATCACTTGATAGATTGATGCCGATTGCACGGGATACTTTTTCACGCATATCAATGGTTAGGCATGAAAGCAAATATCCAAAATCGCCCATAGTGAGAATTTCAAATATTGCTCATAAAGGAACTTCATTGTAATTGACATTGTTGTAAAAATGAGTGATTTTCGGATTTTCTTTTCGGTATGCAGTAGCAATGGCATTTTGTATGGAGCCTTGAAGATTTAGTTTGTTTTTCTGGTATTTCTTTTTTATATCTTCACGGGTTCCGGCTGGTGCATTTTTGTAGATGCTGATTGCTTTATCGTACATATCATAGATACTGCTGGAATCAATTTCTGACATAATGGTGTTCAAAGCAATATTTTTAAGCGCAGTTTCTATAAACATCATTTTTCTGTTTCAGCAGTTCTTGATATTCAGCTTTTAGCTTATCAACATTCAATCCTTTTAAGTTTATCCCTGTCTGCTCAAGTACACGCCTTGCACCGCCATATAGAATGAGCTGGCTTTCGTAATGGCGGAATTTACTGATTTGGTTGCTTTTTCTCTGTCTATGAGGACATGGAGCAAGGAGAATGAAGATGGAGATTGTGTTGTTAGGTGTGATCATTGTCACCTTCCTGTTTTTTGTATTTCTGGTATGCTGTTTTGTTCTGTCAGCAAAAGAACTGGAAGAGAAAATAGGGAATCTTGGATATGAAAAAAAAGAGAGGAATTGAACAGATGGATGTAGCAGAAAAAATCAGATATTTTCGTTAACAAAAAGGGTTGTCGCAGGAACAGCTTGGGAAAAGAGCATGCATTCACGAAAACACCATCCGGAAGTATGAACTGGGTATAAGAAAACCAAAGCTTGACCAGTTAAAGAAGATAGTCGGTGGGCTTGGGGTTAGTGTAATAGAATTTATAGATATTGAGATTGAGAATGAAGCGGATTTGATTGCAGTGTTGAAAAAATCAGTCCGTTTTTTAAATGGGAAAACATCGGAAGAATATTGGAACAGGGGGAACAGAGATGATTGTAGTTTATTTTCTGGCAGCGCAGGTAGTTATGGCATTGTTTTTTTATCCATTGTTGGTTGTCGGTAAAATGGCAGATGAAGAAAAGGGGATTTTATTTGAACGTAGATTTCAGGAGAATGAGAAGAAAGAATTGGAGGATAAGATGCAGAGAGATGTTTTAAGAACGATTGAGAAAGAGATCAGCAATGGGAGTGCACCGGTACATTTTGAAGGAATGGAATTTGAGAAAGACAGTTACCATCTGGTTGACAGTCAGGCCAAAATGAACCTGCTTCTTGATTATTTTTTCCGTGTTGGAGAGTATGGAGGTATTGCTGGCAAGCTGTTGAAAAGCAATGTTTACATGGAGGCTGCAGGAAAAAAGCCGACCTTCCGGACAGAAAAATCGGAGTTTGACAGAAAACGGATGGAAATGGCGGCAAAGCTGTGGATTAAGAAAAAACAGCCATCTTTTGACGGGGATGTGTATGTGGAAAATGTGAAGTGTGTCCTGAGTCTGACAGAGGAAGAAAAGGAAAAGAGGAAATGCAGAGTAAATGGAGAAGAGACTACGGCACTGATTTTCAGTAGAAAGCATCTGGCAGCATTGTATCTGCAGTGTTTGATGTATCGGAAAGAATTGGCATTGCAGAAAGGTTCATTGGATGATATGTCGGAGATTTGTAATCGGATTTATCGGTTGGAGAATTTGGACGTTTTATTTCAGTGCCTGTTGCTAGATCAGATGGAGCGGAATTCATGGGGAGTGTACGTGAATCTTAGCACGTTGTATCTATGCAAGTAAAAACATATTATCGATTGATATAATATGGCAGTGTGGAGAAATAGCTGAATATAGGAATATTGTTTTTTGTTTTGGATATGATATACTGTTTTATATTATAGAATATACCTTCATTATTATTTATTAGGAGTGGAACGTATGAAAGATATAAATGATTTAATAATTAGGATTAATACTGAAACTTCAATATTTTTTTTGGGACAAGAGTATGAGGAAAGTCAGTATGTTACATCATTGAAAAAGATATTATCGGATCCGCAGAAAAAGATAATATTTCCAGATGAAACAGTAAGACAATATTCAGAGGTAATGGATTCAATTATTGATTATTGTGAGGAAGAACCAGATCAAAAAGAAGGGTTATTAAATAGTGTTGTACAGGCGGAAAAGAACATTGGTGACAATCGTTTTTCTTTATTAAAATCAATGGGGTGGTGTGGAATTGTTACATCGCTTATGAATCAGTTACCGGGATTTTCTGATTTTCGCCCTGTGTTAAATAGAGTGGATATTAAAAACGACTATTTTTCACGTAAAAATCCATGTATAACATATTTATTTGGAAAAGCAGGAAGTGATAAGACTAATATTCCTATGACTTTTGAGGATAAAATGTCTGTACAGGCTAATAAGAATGAATTCTGGAATAAAATTACAACACGTTTAAAAATGAGTGGCGTATTAGTAATCGATGGGTGGAATCCATTTTGTGATTGGTTAACCGTTGATGACTTAAATCCATTGATTTCATTTCCAGAGAATAGTGTGTACATTTTTAGTGCGTCAGATGAAATAAAAAATCTTAGGCAGATAAAAAAACTTGTTTCAAGAAATATAGTTGTTTTGTTTGAAAATAGTTTATTTAACACCCTTTGCCAGGCTGGATATAATAGTCTTGATTTTGGAACAAATAACGATTTTGCGGAAGATGATGACAGTATAGATATTACGATTGATTCGGTATTTGATAAAGCTGAATATACTGTTCAGCATTTAAGTTACCAAATTATTAATCAATTGGATGCTTCTATAAGTGTATTGGATAATACCATTTTGGATAATCCAGATTATATTGACAGAGAAGAATATTTTTTGAGATTTTTATCAACTGAAAATGATATGCCACTTTGGGGCGGATATGCTTCGGGCTTCTATTTTACTAGAGATAAAGATAATGAATTGTTGGAAAAAGTTGAGATGCAATTGAAGAATACGGATCCAGCAAGGAGCCGTGTTGTATTATTAGAGGGGAATAATTCTTCTGGAAAATCTGCTACATTAGGATTTTTGGCATATCGTATTCGGAAAATGAAAAAGTATCCTGTAATATATATTACATCTAGCATGAAGGAAAAAGAACAATATGATGATTTAGAGAGATTAATTAAAAATCATATTAATGCTAAAATGGGGGCTAGGAAGACAGTAATAATTTGGGATAAAAATACCTATGGTAAAGATGATGTCTATGAAAATATGCGAAAAAATCTGGAAGAGTGTAATGTTGTAATCGTAGGGAGTAGGTATATTGTAAATGATAAATCTGAAGAAACAAAGGGAAAATTTCAGATAGTAACTTTAGATGATTATCTGCATGAAGATACGGAAATGATTTCTCTACGTAAAACATTACAGAGTATTTCGGCAAAGTATGCTGACAATTTTGATATGATTGTAAATAAAATTAGTAAAGTTTCTAAAGAGGTAAGGGAATCGGCTAATTCATATCGATTTGATTCTTTTTCTGATAAAGGAAATTGGTTTTTGCTAATATTTAATAGATTGTTTGAAGAACTACGTGATATTCAAAAACGTTCTGTTGGTAGTGAATCAAGTTTAGCTCAGAAAAGCTTTATTAAATATTTGAACGAATATTCGGGTGAAACATATACTCAGGAAACATTTTTGAAAATGTATGAGATGCTCGGCATTTCAAAGCCAGATAATACAAATTATTATAAGGATAGTGTTTCTAAAATATTTAATATGATTGCGGTAGCAGGAAAGTATGGACTAGAGTTACCTGTAATGATTGTTTTTAGAACGTATGAAAGTTTAGTTGGAAATTGGCAAAATTTTATTCAGAATGTGGAACGAAGCAGCGTCATTCGAATGGATTTGCATGAAGATGGTGTAATGATGATTCATTTTCGCAGAGCTTTAGAGGCTTCGTTGTTTTTGGAGCAACAGGCAGATGATTATGAAAAGCTACTTGATATAGAGATTGACAGCCTCCTGACAATAATTCAAAATACTAATTTTTACGATATGGATGGTGTAGATAGTGAGGCACTGCAGGTAGTAAATTTAATAAGAAAATTTGGTCCCAATGGACCGGAACCAACAAAATATAAAAAATATTTTTATAAAATAGCCAAAGTAATTAATGAGATAAATGGAGAAATAAATGATGAAGCAATACTTGTTGCCAGTCACATGGTTAGGGAGGCTTTCGATGGCGATCCAAAGAGCAGTGATGATAATAAGATATTGTTAGATGCGAGAACCAGGCTTAGAAAAGCTATTAATCAATATGGCAATAAGTCTAAATCACAACAGTTAGTTAGACTAAAAGTTGAATTATCAGCCAATTTGCTAAAGAGTATATCTGCTGAGGGATGTATTACTTCGGAAGAGCGTAAAATTTTTAATGAAATTGAAACGTATCTAGAATCTGCTATGCAAACAAATATTACAAGGTTTTCAGCTGGAGTTTTTCTTGATGCTAGCTTGAGAGTTTATGATATTGAGAATAATAACCGAAATAAAGCAAGAATTTTGAGCCGTATGTTACAAATTGTCGATGATGTAAATGATATGAAATTTTCAGCTTTTGGAGAAAATATTCATGATAAAATGCTTACGGTCTTATCGTATGCAAAAAAATATGATGAAATAGAAGATGAAAATAAAAGACTATTAGCAGAAGGCTCGGATGTAGGGATTTATAGGAAAGCAATGACAATATTAGGTGATTATTCCCCTGTAGATATTCCAAACGAAAATGAGAAGAAGAGAATACTAAACGCAATTGAAGTATTGGAAGAAAATTTTCAGATTGTAAAAAATAAGCCAAGATCATTATATCTTTACATTAGGTTATTATGGCTTCAATTGACTGGTAAACCACCATTTACAGAAAAACAATTTGTATCCTTGCAAGATAAGGAATGGCATAAACTTAGCTACTTGTGTGAATGTTATGTAAATAATGAGGAAGCACAGAGAAAGCCTTTTCCATTCTTCATTATGGAGATGGATAAATTTCGTACTGGAAATATAAGGGCGTTTAAAGAAATCATAGAAATAACGCGCGAGTACAAAAATCATTTTTCTGCATATATAACATATGCCATTTTATGTGATGAAAGTGCTAATCCTATTAAAGAGGAGATTGAAGTAAAACGAAGCTCTAATAGAAGATCGGTATTCTCAGCAACTTTCACTAATTCAAAATATGAAGGCGTGGAAGCTCATTTTAAAGATTCAAATTTTAAAGATATCATTAATATCTATGATGGAAAAAAGATTAAACCGGCACTAATCGGCTTTAACTTATATGGTGTTGTTGTTTATGGTGAAAATGATTTATATAGCCAGATAGGGGGGAAAAAATGATGGTTGCTCCTATCTATTCGAATGACAAGATAATAAATGATGAAAAATTGCAAAGAAATATTATTTCACTACTGTCTGAAAATACTGTAAAGGATTTAAATAGCAAATTAACATTTGTAGATCATGGTATATATATCTTCTCTCAATACAGAGAAAAGAGATATATTATCAATGATTATGCCGAAAACATTTTTTGGAATATGGTTAGCCGATTATATGTTTTGTTGCATGACTGTGGATTGGATGTATTGCCATATTTTTTGGAAGTGGTGCAAGCTGATGGAAAACAAGTCATAAAGCCATATCCAGTTACTCCTAATAGTGATATACAGCAATTTGAACGGGCAACGGAATTTATTGAAAATATAAAAGTATTGCGGCATTCTGAACAGCACAATATGAAACCGGACAGTGTTATAGATAAAGGAAAAGAAAGGAAACGGGAAAAGATATTATGTGGAATATTAAATAAAAAAATTCCTCAAACAGAATCGGATTGGGAGAAATGTATCCAGTGGATTACAAACAACTGTAGTAATTTGTATTGTTTATTAAATAAAAGGTTAGTTTTTTTAGAAGAAGAAGCAACAGAAGCACAGAAGAATTTTCTATTAGGTGGATATTATGGTTGCTTGGAAAGATATTTTAATAGAATTCTTGTTTCTGTGATTGCAGAAGTGCTGCGAAAGCGCCATAAAGTATATAATGAAATATATATTGAAGCAATTGCCAAAGAAAAAAGCAAAGAAATTGTAGAAAAATCAATTGAATTACTAAAGAGTTCAGTAAAAAGTGTGGATCCTTATAAAGTAATTTTACAAGCTGTTGATTATTACATATAGTAAAAAGTGTATTGAAAAGTCATGGTAAATATACTATGGCTTTTTCTTATGTCAAAATATACTTTCCGACAAATTGTCGGGAGGTGGAAAGGAACCAGAATGAAGCAGTATATACACCACCTGCTGGTACCTCCGTGAAAGAGACCGGCAGGCAGAAAGGAGGTCTTGCAAAATGGAAGAAGAGGTTACCCAGAGGACGATTGCTTTATCCATCAGAACAGCAAAGCTTATCGGTAACGTGCTGCGTGCTGCGTTGCGGAAGTTTCTTGCGGCACAGCACCAGAAAGGGAAAAATCCTTATAAGCAGGGAAAACAGACGGTTAAAGAGCTGATCGGACAGAATGCCGGTGTTTCTAACATTGAAATCAACGATGCAACATCAAGTCTTTTGAACGTGTGGCGAAAAAGTATGGGATTGATTATGCCATAAAAAAGGATAAATCGGAAAATTCTCCGAAATATCTTGTGTTCTTCAAAGGATGGGATACGGATGTACTGAACCAGGCGTTCAAGGAGTATGTCGGAAAGCAGATGAAGCAGAAGGATAAGCCTTCCATTATGGAAAAACTTACCCATTTCAAAGAGGTTGTTGCAAAAGGCAAGAACCGGGAGCGGGCCAAAGAACACCAGAAGGACAGGGGGCAGAGCTTATGATGAATTTAAAGCCGGATGCTCTCAGCAGCCGGAAAAAAGGTGAAAAAGGGCATCGAAGCCGTGCATCGCCGGAACAGAAATCAAAACAGTTCAGCTTTTCCATTCCGGAAGACAGCATTCCCGGAAAAGTGATTGCGGATGTGCGGGCATTTGTGCAGGAAAAGATCAACATTCTGCAGTCACTGGATAAGAAAAAATTGTTTCTCACAAATTTTCCTTATCTGATATGCGGCTATTTTACTGATAATATTGCATGGCTCTACCGGGTCAGTGATGGAGCAACCGGGTGGGATAAGCTGATGGAAACTTTAAACTATTTTGATCGTGCATTTGCAGATCCATTTCCCAGCGTGTATTACATGGATCTGCTTTATGGATTTGCCGGTGGTGTGGTAATAAAGATAATCGTGTATTACAGATCAAAGAACGCCAAGAATTACCGGCAGGGTGTTGAGTATGGTTCTGCCAGATGGGGAACGGAAAAAGATATTCAGCCATACAAAGATCCGGTGTTTGAGAATAATATCATTCTTACAGAAACGGAATGGCTGATGATGTCCGGCAGGCCGAAGAACCTTAAATTTGCCAGAAATAAAAATATTCTGGTGATCGGCGGTTCCGGTTCAGGCAAGACTCGGTTTTTTGTAAAACCGAACCTGATGCAGATGCACAGCTCTTATGTGGTCACAGACCCGAAGGGGACTGTTTTAGTGGAGGTGGGAAAATTGCTTGCTATTAAAGAAATTTCCTTTTATTACAGTACAGGAGGAAAAGTTAGAATAATATATATGGTTTGTGTGTGACAATCATCAAAGAAGACGAAGAGCCGATGCACTTGTAAACTGTTTTTTACCTTTTAGGTTACAAACAATCATATTATAAGTGATTGCAATTCATGTATATGAAGTACAAAAATCTATTCTCCGATCTTAGAAGGATCTGCTTGTGGAAAGCAGGTTTTTTTTATACAACAAAAGCTGGCATAACCGCCAGCTTTGTTACTGTTCAGAATCATCCAGATTATCTATTGCATATTCACAGCATTGAACGACTAATTGATTAAGTGAAATATTTTTATCAGAAGCCAATTTGTTAAGCTGTTCTAAAAGCTCAACAGGCAATCTAAATGTTCTGTTTTCGTATTCTTGTTTTTTAATCTTAAATTTCATATAAATCACCCACTTATATTTTAGTGTAAAAATACTTAATAATATACGCTTATATTTACAATGTAAAATAATGTGCAAATAACACGTTGATAATTAAAAATTAGTGAATTATAATGTATACAGAAATAAAAAAGAATGAAAAAAGTTATTTTCGGTGTTGTTTGTAGCAGCGCAGCAACCAGAATAACTGCTGCCACAGAACCAGAAAAAACCGCACAGGCAAATAATTGTCATTAAATGTTTATCATTTGAATATATCAGATAAAAGAAAGCTGGGGTAAATGCCAGCTTTTTTAATGCCCGAAAATCCATAATACATATGCGTTGTCTGGCATATTAGATAAGAACAAATTAAAATGTGTTTTGGCTTGTGAAAGATTGGCGGTCATCAGATTAATGGTTCCAAAAAAACTGTTGTAAAGTGTTCGGTTTTTACAACAGTCTGTTTCATGTATAATTCAATTTTGGTGTAACTACACAAGGCAAATTATGCAAAGACGATAGTAAAGGTCAAGGTATTCCAACGGAAAACCGAAGAAAAATCTAAAGAGGGTTAGGGATACTTCCCTATGGAAATTATTTTTGATTAGTTAAAGGTTTTTAGCAATTTATGTGATATGCAGTAACTGTATATGCAGGCAACTGTCTCTGCAATCCAGAATGCATACCAGCCGTGTGTGCTACCAAGAGTTTTTATTAAAAACCATAGGCACGGAATTAGCAAAACTAACTGACGGATAGCTGCACTGATCATATTAACTATACCATTACCTAGTCCGGAAGCAAAGTATCCGCATAAAATTGTGACAGCGGCAAATACAAAGGAAATGGAAATAATCCTGAGTGCCGGAATGCCAAGCACCAGCATTTCCGGGCCTGCGGAGAATAGCTGTAATAATTGTTTTGGTAAAGTACAGAAGATTATTGTTCCGCATAAAGCGATTACTTAACAGCATACTGTTTACAACAAAAGTCATAATGCTTCCGATTGCCTGCATGATAATGGTTGGAAGTCCTACGCGGTAAATGTCCGCGACATCCTGCCAGGCTTCCGCTGCTTTGTGTTGTCCAATTTTACGGGAGAGTAAGGCATTTAAACCTACAGCAGTTCCGACTCCGACAGCAATCATCAGAAATTGGATAGAATATACTAAAGATGCCGCAGTTAAAGCAGTTTCGGATAATTTTGCTACAAACATACTGTCAACAATGTTATAAAGAGATTGTACAAGCAGAAAAAATAAGCGTGAAATCGGTGAGGATAAGCTGTTCCTCGTGATTTCACGCTTTAAAAGCCGGCTTGGTTTCTTTATTTCATGTCTATTATAATGCATAAAAGAGAAAAAATGCAAGAAAATTTTTGTTTGACATTTTTTAAAAAGAAAAATATAATAATTTCTAAACGAGTGGCAGACTAGCGTAAATCCAGTTTTGCTGCTCGTTTTTTTGTGCGCATGCTGTCGCACATTATGAAAATATATAATGCATTTTAAAGTGTGTAGCTTATCAGCGTAAGTCCAGCTTATGAGGTAAGTACACACTTTTTTTATGCAAAACAAGGAGGCTAAATCCTCTCCTCACTAAGGGGTTCGGATTTTGCTTCGCAAAACAAGGAGGATTAAGATGGCAGAAAGTAACAAGATGAAGGAGATGTCGGTAAATAAGCTCATGGTTCAGATGGGAATACCGATGATCTTATCTATGGCATTGCAGGCGGTTTACAACATTGTAGACAGTGCCTTTGTTGGAAACATGAGATCAGGAAGTGAGGCGGCACTTAATGCACTTACACTGGTATTTCCGGTTCAGATGCTTATGGTAGCAGTTGGAATCGGAACAGGTGTTGGAACAAATGCACTTCTTGCAAGAACACTTGGACAGGGAAATGGTAAAAAAGCAGCAAAAGTTGCGGGAAATAGTTTGTTTCTTGGAGTGATTATTTA